>Ga0228710_1000998_pt1 | contig 40508 bp, 17 predicted proteins | sample MedpolnodulmetaG_FD_177995 | JGI IMG/M metagenome (GOLD analysis project Ga0228710, IMG submission 177995) | Root nodule microbial communities from Medicago polymorpha collected in Santa Monica, California, United States - pink nodules | ecosystem: Host-associated > Plants > Roots > Nodule... | reverse complement strand
ACTTATACAAATTTAACCTTAAGACCGAGTGATCTATCCGAGTTATCCGATTTAATCCGGTTCAGTCATGCGGTTCAACCAGTGACCCAGTGGTTCGACCATTGACTCGGTGACCCAGTACACCTGCCGAGTCGATGACCGAGCCGAGTTTTAAAACTATGGTTATGACAACCAATATGTTTTTATTTCATTTGTTCTTGACAATTCTGATTTCCTAACACAAAGATTGTTGACCTTATACAAAGAGTCCAAAAGGTCGTCCATATTAATGTTGTCTCATAATTAAGTTTGTGAATGTTATTTTTAAGATGATTGATGTTGCCATTAAAAAACAACAACGACACAACTTGTTCCGGCTTATCTTCCATTCATATGTAATTTTTTATATATCTCAAAATTAATTTTCAAAAAGATTGTAGAAAACAATGAAGGAAAACGGTATATAGCTGGCCTAAATTTAGATCAAATATTAAGATTTTTATTTGCATATATTTAAAACATGACGAACTATCTCCAAATTAGTTTCAAATTATTCTGTTTTATTTAGATTTAAATTTGTACTACTAGTAAAAGGAAAATATATTTTTGGGTGTAGCTTATTTTCAATATAGTTCAATTATCCTAATTTTTTTTTACTAACCTTTAAAATTCCCTTTTGTTTGCTGACATATCCACGTTATGAGTCAATGACCTCAAATACTAACCTTTCCATCCTTTTTGGAGTTAAATATAATTTTAATTTCCTGTCATAACAAGTCCTTAAGTTTGGAGTTGCTCTTAAAATAAACAACATTTTTTAAGTTTGGAGTGGGGTATTAAAAAACATAGTTACACTTAGTTGCAAAAAATAGGCTAAAAACATACTACTAAAAAAAAGGTCAAATATTGGTGTCTTGAGAAAAAATGAAAAAGAAAAGTGGTTGTTGACTGTTATGTGATCTTGATTAATCTTACAAAAAGATGTGTGATTGTTGACTGTTTTTTCAGAAAAGGAAATTGTAGCAGACACTTAACTCCATGTTTTTATCTACCATCCTAGATATATCACATTCTTAACTAAGCCACATTACAACTTCAAAGATATCAAAAGTGTGTGTTTTTGTAACATTTTATATTACATGTTTAGATTTTTTTAAACATATGGTAGATTTTTTATTTTTTTTATGAACTTGCATGTTGATTGAGAGAATACCTTTTGAAACAGTTAAGAGAAATTGGTGAGAGTGTGAATATAGAGTTGAACATGGGTGATTGTTGTGAAAGATCTATATGCATGCGTTCTGATCGAGGTCCTTTGAGAGTGAAAATGACATATGGGGTTTGAAGATGTTAGTGAGACGGTTTAACTTAGGATTATTAAGGTTGACTATAGTTGGCTTTTATATGTGTTCAATCCCTGTAAATAAGAGTTATTTAAAAATCGGTCCATGTATTTCTTAATCTTGACATTTTGCCCTGTCAAAATTTAATCACTTAAAATTCTGTCCCTCTCCCCACTTAATCACTACCACATTACTAATTACATGGATATTTTTGTAATTTCACGTTTGTAATTACAGTGACATGCAATAATTAACTGGGTTGAGAGACCAATTTTTAAGTGATTAAATTTTGGTAGGGTAAAATGCCAGGATTAAGGAATACAAGGAGTATTTTTTAAATGACTCCTATTTGCAGAGACCAAACACATATAAAAGTCAATATAGTTTAACTTACAAAATATTTTTTATTAGATTTTTAGATGTTCTAAGTTGAGTTTGACTTGAAAATGGCACGCCTCATGAGAGCTAGTCCCAATCTTTGCAAGGTAATCAAAAGAGGCATTACATTCCTACAGTGTATGAACTAATTCCACTTGCCAATCTCAAGATAGCGGCTCTTGGATATTATGAAAGTGCAAAATATATATTTTTATACCTATAATTTTAGTCAAAATTTTATAAAAAAAATTTGTTCGTAATTTATACACATTAATACAATAAAAAGAACTAGCAGACAAGTAAGAAGTGTTGTCTGAACTCTAGTGTGAATAAAATTTATTTTTTTAAAAAATCAATATAAATTATTACAATGAATGATTTGAATTTATTAATTAAAATAAATTATAAAAAGACGAAAAAAGATATTTAAATGTAAATTACATTTAATTTTCTCTCTCTTTCAATAACCAACACTCAATTAAAATTGTTTTTACATCTTCCTATAAAACTTTTTTCAAAGAAAACACAATAAACTATATTCAAAATTCTTATATTTTAGTTTTCTTAATAAGTGTGATTTTTATTTTTTTTTCTTATAATTTGGGAGGAAGGGAGTATGTTGTCACACGTTTAAAAAAAAAAAGGATCGGCTTGACCTAATAATCTAACCACTCACGTGTCAATGTGTCACAACAACCAACAAATCCAAATACTCACTCATCTCTTATTTATTAAAGTTAACCCGGAAGCAAATGTTTGCCCTAATTTTAACCCAACCCTAATGGTTAATTTTACTCTAATACCCCTGTTTAATTATTAACCTAGTTTCAGAATATGACAAGGCAATCAACAACCGACAAGTGAAGTACAGAACATACATCGTCGAGTACGACTTTGAAACTGTGAGTATACTTTCCTTTTCGTTGTACTGTATAATATTTATAATGTTGTTTCTAAAATTGAATAGTGTTGTTTCGAAAGTTGTACAGACATAGGAAAAATCAAACAACATTATAATTTTTTAGGCAGTGATACGTTTTTCATCCACTAACTCTATAGGGATTTTTCAACAACTATTCTTGGCAAATTTCTGTTATTCCTATCACGAACGTTTGCTGTTTGCTATATGTATAGTGTTGTTTGCTGTTTGCTATATGTATAGGGCTGTTTGAAAAAACTTTCGAAACTATTCATCAACTTTTGAAAAAACTTCGTAGTGCTGTTTGAAAAAACTATTCAACAACTTTCGAAACAGCACATTTACAATAGTGTTGTTTGCTGTTTCCATAACTTAGTAATTTCTCAAGAGTAATTTGCTTAGCACATTTGCTGTTTGCTGTCTTGCTTTTATTGCACTGCTATTTTTTTTTCACAATGTTAAAACTGCTATTTAGAAAGTTGTTGTAGCATTGGTTGTTTTAAGCATGATTTTTGTGTACTCTGCAACTTAGTGTCGTTCAAGTAGTCTTGACAAGAAACAATTAGAAAAATGCATCCTTTGGTCAAAAAGAAAAAGAAAAAGGCATCCTTTTGGCAGTTTCTGTTGTCTGTCTCATTTGCAATGACTATTAACAAGAGTCAGGGTCAGTCTTTAAAAAATGTTGGTGTCTATCTACCGTCTCCTGTTTTTTCACATGGACAATTGTACGTCGCAATATCGAGGGTTACTTCAAGGGATGGTTTAAAGATACTGATCAATGATGAAGACGGTCAAGATACTGATGTGACATCTAATGTGGTCTACAGAGAAGTTTTCCGTAACGTGTAGCACTTTGTTTTGTAGTATTGCTTTTATTTCATATCGGTACTTTTTCTATTTCGACAGACGTTGGATTTTCTTTTTGTCAATAAATTATGCCATCAAATTTATATGTCATGTTACCGTAACAGGGTTGATGTCATGAAAATTGGTTAATATTGTACATTAAAAACGTTTGCGGCAATTAATTTTATGAACTGAATCATACTATTTTTTCGATTCAAGTAAAGTTTTTACTTTCTTATTTCCGTTGTATTTGTTCTCTTATATGACCCGGGCGTCAGCACGGGTCAATGGTCTAATTCATTATTTAAACTCACGCTCAGCCAACCTCACCAACCCAGTCACTAGGGTTACAATTACAAACTCCATCTCCTTTCTCCAGCCGCCACCACCCTCTTGCTATTTACATCAGTCTATTTTAACATTCATTCATTCCAAATTCTGTACCAATATGTAGCCAATTGTTTTTCCATCCTCGTTTTCAGCACAGTACATACATAATGTACTGCCTTTTTCTCTTTGTATAACATGCAATTTTACTCTCTTCCTCACAATATCAGATCTGATATAATCTTGCACTTTCATAGCAGTTGTTTTTTCTATGATTAACAGGTACTATATTTGTTCTTAAATATTTATCTTCAATTGTTTTATTTTGAGGAATTCAATCCAGATCTGTTATAATAATTATTTTATGGTTCTGTGTTGGCATATTGCTTTATGTTCAGTTGATTTCTTTTTAGTTTGTTTTAAACTGATTGGCTTCCTTCAATATTGACATGCGAATAATGTTTGTTGTTTTCAGTGCAATGGAAGATGACATGTGCGTTATCCACCGTTTGCTAACATGGACTGCTCATTTCTGCCAGCTTTATTATTATATCCACCGTAATTTCCTTGATTAAATATGATACAAAGTCTTCGTCTTAACGGTGACGTGGGTTAATTAAATATTTTAATATCTCGGAGTTTAATCAAATATTTTAATGATCTCGGGTAGAAGCGTGGAGACTCAGTTTGCGGGATTAAGATTTTTTTGAATTTCTCGCTGTGTGGTTTGAAGCAACCTGTAATTATGTACGAGGTTTATGGTTTTACAAAGTTGGAGACTTCTCATTATCGTGATATTATGTATGACATTATGTTCGCATACAATATAATATAAAAGCGAATAGAAGAAACAGGGCTTTTGAAATGATATGTACTCCTCGAAGTTTACTTGAATAAATAATACCAGATAGCAAAGTTTCTTTGTAATTTTGTAAGGTAAATGTAAGTTGACTTATTTTGATTCCTTTACAAAGTAAAATTACATCGACTCTTTGGATGCAATGTAATTTAGTTTGATTTGAACAATTGTTAGCCTTTGTGATCAGAATACTATTGGTCATGGATGGAAGATCATTAGTGTTTTGTAAAGACATATTTTGTGATTGAAATAGTTTAAGATGACAAAGTGAAATAACATCACTTATTCGATGCAACTGCAATTTAGTTTGATTTGAAAAATGTTAGCATTTAATGTTTGTGATTGGAATACATCTCTGTGTATAAAAAGGTGCAAGTGTAATTTGGTTAACCAATGAAAATTCGTCAGTAGCATTTGTAAGAGTGTATTGTTTGAATAATTATTTGCGACAATTTAAAAAAGATGTCATAAATTGTACAAATATCTTTTTTCATTTTGTAAACACTTATTAATTTTTTTTGACATACTTATTATTAATCCGTCGGACTGGCCGATGTAATTGGTTGAAACGATAACTGGATCCATTGTTGGTCCGATAAGTATGAGGCGGTTTAAACTGGATGACTCAGGTGAACCCATGCGAATATAATTTTACTATTTTTAATGATTTTGAGTAACATGTTCTATATTGCACAGTGGCGCACCGCCTGGTGACCCCGGGCTCCGGCCCAAAATTTTTGCAATTTTTTAGGTCTCTAATCCCTATAAATTGGGCAATTTCTTTAGATTTTTTGATTATTTGCTTGCAATTTCTTATATAAACACCTATAAACGTGTTGCAATTTTTTTTTACTTAGACTTTATAATAAACTTGGCTCAGCTTGCACATGTTGAAGCAATTAAATGTATCAACTTCTTTTTTTTTTATTTATAGAAAAACAATAATTATTTATTAAAAAGTTAAATATTCAATATAAAATGCAGAAGTTTTAATATAAAACATATGAAGGATTTTTTTTCGTATCCTTTTTTGTAACACTTCACACAAACACAAATATGTAATTTAATAACACCAAAATCAATTTAAGTCATCAAAATCATTGTTGACCATCTCAAAGATGAATTCAAACATGCACTAAATGAAGATAGATTGTTGAAAGAACATGCGGAAGATGACTGGTTAACTTTGGCATAGAACTCGCAAAATAAATTACTTACATACGCCAAATAATTTTTCTACATGATAAAGTAAGGAGCTCGTTTTCTAGATCATATTTGCATGATATAATTAATTGTTTGATTGTTCAAAGCAGAACTCGGAGAATCATTCGCAGAACATCAAGGGTCCTTATTATACCTGCAAAGCAGCATCGAGTGTTTAAGTAAAAATGTCAAAGATCATACTCCATGATGCTATGCTGGTATTTCCAGTGACTTGTTGTGATGTTACATTGGATAGCAAACAAATCTTTACATACACAGCACATTCCACAAGGAACATTTGTTTGCCAAAAGATAAGGATCCTATATACATAATTCTTACTTCGTTTTTCTTACAAGTTACATAATTTTACCAATCAAGACCAGCTCCTTCCTCACTGATCCACTTCACTTACTGCCACCTATATAATGAATGCATAAATACAATACCGTTGTACGTGGCTTGGATGGAGCCAGATGCATAGTGAACAATGATTTCCTTGCTGCTTGGAGAAGCAGTTTTCTACTCACAGACTGTGTTACATACATACCTACAACAAACAAGAAAGACACCGTTCAAGCATCGTCAGGACTCATGCCTGCAGGTACCCATTCTTCTCCAAGTAGGATATTACTTTTTCTGCTGCATTACTTGGAGACATACAGTCACTTTCTTTTTGCTGATGCAATACTATCTGTAAGAGGATGCAAAAGTGTAATCAATTTAATGAAATTTTAGCCGACGTTAGATCAAAGGAAAAGCAGAGTTGGACTACTCTGACATCTTGTTTATAAGGTTAAATATTATACATTAGTTCATTTTATTCCTTTTTAGCAACAATAATATTTCTAGAATGTAACAACAAATACACACCTCACAGCTACATGGGGGTTCATATGGATCATCTATCCCTGTGAAACCTGCAGTGAAATAGATAATTCAATACTAGCGCACAGATCAATCTGGACTAAAAAGATAAATAGACATAATTCATAAAGCTAAACTGCTGAAGCTAATATATTTAAATAAAAACACAGCATAAACATAATTTGAACATAATACATAGAATAGAAGGTGCCACACAAATAAAGCCGCGATGCAAATTAAAAAAAAAACTAAACTAAGATACCTTTGATCATTCCAGCTCGAGCAAGCTTGTATAGTCCCTTTGGGTCCCTTGCTTCACATACAGCTAGTGGCACGTCTAAGAAAACCTACAACAGTTTAAGAGATGTTAGATTGCATAGGTAATGAAGAGCATTTTGTGTTGTTCATGAATCATAGCGTTTACAATTGTCGCATTCCGAGATGACAAACTACCAGCAAAATTTGGTTCACCTCAATAAGTATATGTACCTCAATAAAATCTCCTTTGGGCAGTAGAGCCCTGCAAGCATCTCTATCCTTTTGGTATGGTGATATCAAACTGGTGATGCAAATAACTCCTGCATCTGCCAAGAGTTTAGCTACTTCACCTGAAACATCATTCATGATGTTAGACTACTCATAAATAAAATAGCAAAAAAGGTGCAAGATTGAGGAAAATGCGTAGTAACTCACCAATCCTGCGTATGTTCTCTGAGCGATCTTCTGCTCTAAAACTAAGATCACGGTTTAGACCATGTCGAATATTATCACCATCAAGGATATATGTTAACTTTCCTCTCGAGTGCAAGCTTCGACTCAAAGCGCATGCTAGAGTGCTTTTTCCTGAAATCAATGTCTAAATATATATTATCTAAAAATAGTGCTGGTATATACTATCTAGAAGAATGAAAAGTAAGGCAATATACTGATATTCAAAATAAATTGAACATGACCGCTTTCATTTTGTTCGTTCACCATTTGTAGGTGTTCTACAACAGCGACCGTCATAGTTGGAAAAGAAAGGTGAACTGCTTCAGGAAAACTTATATTGTATTCAAAGAATGTTTTACATATGTGATTTAAATCATTCATAACAACTTGGCTTATGATTCATAAGCCAAGATCATTTGGGTTGACATGCTTGCTGATCTATTTTCAAAACAGCTTCAATTTTATGTTTCGGTAATTTGACGAAGTCCAATTTTAATTTCACATGAATAACTGCAACTAAAACTATAGGCCGTAAATTAAAAGTGGAGCTTGAAAAAACTAAAATATAGATTTCAGTTAGCGGAAGACGAACAAAAGATCAGTACAGTGCAGCATTGTAACTATGTAGTATAATATGGATGCATAATCCATCTTTAGAGACAGAATACCATGTGATGGAAAATAGATAGAAGTACGTGTCCTGTGTCCCATTTTAAAGTGCTTCTGCTGAATAGACAGATATGTAGTCTATTAATCTTTATGCATTTTATCCTCTTTCAAATGCATATATAAGTATTCAATGTTAGATGTAAACCAAAAATGTGAAAGTTTGCGTATACTTTATTGCGTACTAGAAAAAAATTGCAGGGTTATTAGTGTGTTCCTCATATCACTTTTATCAGGCAAAAAATTAGCACATGCTTGGAAAAAAGGAATAGAAGAAGCCAAAACTAGCAGAGAATGGTGCATTGCATTTAAACTGTTTAATTATAGAACAATTGAATACATTTCAAATAAAAAAGAGCATATACGTATCAAAATAGATGTTTAATGTTTCTTCCTAGGCATATGATGTAAGACAAATGTCTGCATATTATTAAATACAAGGACTACAAATCAAATCACCAATGAAATCCTAGATGCATTAAAAACTGATCAAAGGAAGCTAAGACTCTATTATTGCACACAACTGTGTGCTTGGAAATTGAAAGCAATAAACTATGACAAACAAGCAGAAATAACAGGTATCTAAAATGAAACTGAATTTTACAAACCTGAACCACTGAGACCAGTTACCCAGACAACACAGCCTTTTTGTTGAAGTAGTTGTTGTCTATCAAGCTTCTGGATTGAACATTCATGCCATAAAATGTTTGTTGAATTGCCATTTGTTGTCAAATTGCTGAGATTTTTACCTAGCTAGATGATAGCTGGGTCAAAAGTTTGAATTATCACTCTTTAAATCATACAATCACGTCGCTTAAAAGTAGAAGCTAGTAAAGAGAAATAGAATCTTAAACACATCTATTATAAAAGCATAGGAATATTCCTTATTCATCACACACATTTGATTGGAATTGAACTCGGTAATTCAGTAAAACTTATTCAAAAACAATATAATTGAATAAATAAAGTACCAGAAAATGCTGCAGAATGATCAATGAAAGATGAATCAGGTTCATTTTTAACACAGTTCCTTTTATTCACAGAAATACTCTTGTATTTCGGAATTCTGTTACCGTCATCGGCAATAGACGATTCACGCTCCTCCTTCGCCGTGATTGGTTTCAACAAACTTATTCGACGACGACGTAATCCAACGGCATTGAATCTACGACGGAAGTTAACAAATCCTAACTTCTCCGCCGTTGAAGTTCCGCATTCGATGTTCTGGAAAATTCCACCACCACACTGTGGACGCAATGCTTGTACGAAACACATCTCGAAGAGAAGATAGATTCAGTAATGGTATGGTACGAAATAGGAAGATTACGAAGCGCAAGTGGCTCAGGCTCTGTAACGGTTTATATATACTTTTCAGTTACAGCTAGTGTTTCCTGGCAAAACTATTTTTTTTTATAGCCACGTTATTAATGTTTATAATCTTTCAAATTCCAACAACTCATGGTCAGGTTATACTTATTCACCACCAAACTATAGATTATTAGACTTCTTTACTTTATTTTAATCTTTATAGTTACACGTATAATAATTTGGGTTGAACCAAAAAATTACTCCATTTTAAATGATAAGTCATTTAGACTATTTTACACAAATTAAGAAGTGTATTAGTAATTTTGCATGGAAAAGAGAAATTATATAGTACTCTTATTTTACAAAATTATTCTTATAAAATATAAATTGAAGAATTGAAAAAAGAGATTAATAAATTATTTAATGGTATAAAAGATAAAGTAACATTAATGTTTTAAAACTAATGTAAAACGACTTATCATTTGAGACAATATTTTTACGAAAACAACTTATAACAAAATTAATGTTTCTTTGTCATAATTTAACTATCAACTATGAGAAACATAGAAAGCAATGAAAGAGACATGGTTCACTGTCATTTTGTGATGGATTGGGGTGGATGAAGGTGCGTATTGTATGTGGTCACGTTTGGTGGAAAAATGATTAGGATGGTGTCGTGGATTAGAGAAATGGGTTACTTTATTTGATTTGGAGAGTGTGTGGGATTTCCAATTTGTGCGTGAAGCCACATCAGTAATCACGATTATCTGATTTGTCTACCTGTTTAGCACTTTAGCTTGTAGTATCTGCAACTTACATGGTCACGTGTAACCAATTATTATTTCTTCAAACAGCTAAAGACAGCTGCAATTTTAGTGATTAAACTGAAGACATTGCGGTTTGTTTAGGGATATATATAGATGCGGCCAAGGATAATTAGGATGGATATGGCACATCCTTTACTCTTTAAGAAATTATGAATTATGAACTGATTTGTGACCCTTGCCAAGAGTGGGGCGTGACTTGATTATGTTAATTGAATAATTGAGATTTAACGGATAAATGTTTGCCAGGTATGCGAACCTATTAGGGATGACAATGAGTACCTATTGGGCAATGACAATGAGTACCTATTGGGCAGGGTACCATAGTGCTCATTCCCGTACCTGCGTTTTAAAAAAATCCTCATGCCCGAGCCTATATCCTCGTGGGCAATAAGTTTGGTGCCCGTCCACATACTCTATGGGTATCTAAGTGCCCGTACCCGAACTCATTATCTGCATTTTCACAACAAAAAGATAATAAATAATAATAAATATCACAACATAATTAAAATATGATATGAAATTTTCTAAATCAACATATCAAATATTACGCATCATATTATTTAGCCAAATAAAAGCATCTAAAATATAAAAACTAAGTGCATATTACAATAAATATCAAAGACTTTGGATTAATTAACTAAAATTATTGGTATAGTATATATAATGTGCGGGCATGGGGCGGGGTAGGCACTAGAGTGCGCGTACCCGCACCTATACCCGTTCATATTTGCGAGTAATTACATGTGTCCATGCCATACCCAACAATGCGGGTATTTACCCGCCCATCATGGGTATTTTTGCGGATGCCCACTGGGCTTGGGTCCAATTGCCATCCCTAGAACCTATGGATCTGACTCTCCTCTAGCTGGATTGTAAGTATTCACGTATTATGAATATTGACGATCTTTTAATTAAAATTGGATATCTTATATTTAAGGGTCTTGTTAATGAGTGTCCCCGGGTACTCTTTAAGCATCTCAAATTTAGTAATTATTCTTTTAAAAAGTAAACTATTACAATTTCCAATGCATTCAATACACAACTTTTCATTAAAAAACTTACTATTTAAAGTGCTTAAAGATTGTCCGGTGGCACTCGTTAACATTTCCCTATATTTGAGTTTAGACATCTTTTGATCATAAGTTTAGATGTCCTTTGATCAAACAACCACAAATATCCGAAATACATGAATGTGGAGCGTTATTACCGCAAGGAATCCGGTTTCATTAACCTACCTAACAAGCATCATGTGGCTTGATGTTTCCTTTCTCGATCTTTTTTTTTGTTTCAAAATGGGAAGAAAAAAAAGGAAAACTAGCTATTGTCGATGAAATAATTCAAAAGTTTTTCGGTTCTTGTGTTAGTACTTGGTAATAAGTTAAATATTTGATGAAAATGTGATATCTCATCCTTTGATGATCCAGAATTAGTAGTAGATTGTTGCTTAAAGCGTTACTCCAGACTCTCCAAAAAGTGGGGTATCAACGTATGGTTGGGTTTGGTAAAAGAGCAGAAGTGGGAGTGGGGTCATGGTATTGAATCCTTGTATCAAAATTCTTATTGGCGATGTAGTCATAATACATGTTATATTGGTTAACAGTGGTGCAAGTGTAGGATGTGAGAGACTCATACCTGGGATAAATATTGTTGGGTTCAAGTCAAAGTGATTAGTCTTACGTCGGCGATGAATGAGTTAAATGTTGAATGTAGATCAAGTAAGAGTGGTTAGTCCACATCAACTATAATAAGCTAAATATTTTATACATAAGAGATGTGACTCATATACCAAAAGTTTTGAAATTTTAAGCTAAATATTTTATACATAAGAGATGTGACTCATATACTTAAAGTTTTTGAAATTTTGAAAAAAGATGTAATGTTTAATCTTTTCATGATCCTGGTGTTCTCCCCAATTCTCCAATAGGGGTGCCTCATTCAAAATGCATCAAGTCGCGTAAGTTTCAGACTCTAGCTCTCATTTTTCCTAGAACATTTGTAGAAGAATTTGGTTCACAAAGTATATGATGCAACTACACTTTTCAATTCTAGTCGAGGAACTTGGTAATATGGCAAAGCAAATTACTATATTTGCTTCACATGAGTAACCACAAATAAAGCCGAGTCTGAATAGCAAATGCAGCTATGATATCTGGACACTCCTAACTCTCCAATCTCTCTTCACATAACATCAATTTATCAATCACTATCACTCAAGGAGTTGATGAGGTGTTTGAACAAAATATATTTCTAGCAAGTAACTGCCTGAAACTCAGAGGTCTGACAAAGTTGAATCATATATAGAGAAAAATGCTTGCATTTCAGCACAGAAAATACACAAATCCGCAATACAACCATCAAAACCACCAAAGAAAAGCACCATTATCCAATGAACCCTCCAAAACATGTAAGACCTAAGTCTTTAGTCCCACTTCCATCAACATTCTAGAACTCTCACAACATGAGAGGGTTTTCGTGTTACATGTCGGAAAAAAAAAGACTAATACTTAACAGCAAGTAGCATGAATAAAAAGGGAACAATCATAAAATTTTGCTTTGAATATTCTCCTATGAATATCAACATTTCTCTCAATTAGTCAATGTCATTGGTGAGTGGTAATCCTTCAGATTTGATGAATATTTCGAAATCTTGAATGTATTCGTTAGCGCAGTTATGAACCTATAGCGAAAACTTGTCGCACTCTTTGGAGTACCATTCCTTCATGACATGATCCTTCGGAGGAATTAACGTTATACTTACATATCCATTTCATTGTTTTCCTTGATCATGTTATCAAGCACAAAACCAAAGGACGAAACAGAGTCTCTCTTCCCCTCTCTCTTTTACTATTCTCATCAATTGAAATGTTTCGAATTCAAAACTGATCCTTCAAAAAGAAAGTGTTAATATCACTTACGGTCTATAAATTGTGCAAATCTACTACACACTTCACGTTAATGTTTAGGAAGGTATTATTGAATAAATTCAAATGTAACAACATGGGTAAATAAGAATTTTAAAACATCTTCTCAAAAAAAGAATTTTAAAACACAATATAAACTTTTAGGTTTAGATAATGTAAAACAACAATAAGAAAAAAACGAAATAAAATAAAAAAGTGACGAATTAATTAATATGGCTTAGACCTAGATATCGGGACAAAAATAAAATCTTTCAAGAAAAAAAACAGAGACTAATATTTTACAGCAAGAAACTTGAATATTCTCCGATGAACAGCAACACAATTCTCAATCAGTCACAGTCATTGGCGATCCTTCAAATTTGATGAAGAATTTGAAATCTTGAAAGTATTCTTGAGCCCAGTAATGAACCTATGGCGAAAACTTGTACCACTCTTTGGAGTAACACTTTCCTCATGACATGATCCTAAGGAAGAATCAACGTTATATTTGTACCTAACACTTTCATTATTTTTCTTGATCATGTTATCAAGCACAAAACCAGATGAAGAAATAGAGCCTCTTCCACCTCTTTGTATTTTACTGTTTTCATCAATTGGAACAAAATGAAAACTCGCGGAACGTTCCGAATTCAAGACACTATTGCTTTGTTCCTTCTCTTTCTCTTTCTCCTTCTCTTCCTCAGCTTGATGATCCTGAAGAAACTTCTTCATGCAACTAAGCTCTTTCTCAAGGCTTTGAATACGCGAGTAGGTTGAATTCATAGCTTCTTTTAATTGTGCATTTTGACGAAGAGTGGTGTCGAGTTGGAGAAATTCTCTAAGTGAGGTTCGTTGTACTTCTACTTGTTGTCGAACATTAGTGGTAGTAGTAGTAGTTGCTGCTTCAGTGATTGAGCGGCGAGTGGTGAGGTGTTCAACAAGAATTGCTCGAACGATGAATCTTAGTGGCATTATGGGATTTTGAACACATTCCACAAGGGTACGAGGTGAGAGCTTAGTACAATCTATTGAATTGCATATTTCTGTTTTCTGTTCTTCTGTTACTTTGCCATGCTTGTTTTCCTTCACACATATAGCAAACAACATCCATCAATTGAAAAATCAGCAATTATGATAACTAAAGTGGAACATTTTTTTTTTTAACAACACTGGAATATTATTGTATGCTACAAGGTTACATTAATTTACACTTGTTTATTTTTATTTTTTTCAGGTTTATATACAGCTAGTAAACAAATTCATTATCAAAATTGTAAGCAACTGCATAATAGTTCTTCACTTTTGCAAATGAATAAAAAATCCAAAAATTATAAAACGATATTTAAAATGGTTTCATCAGTTAACTTCTATCATTATAGACTATGATATGGAACATAAACTAAACATCTCTCATTGCACATCGATCTTAAGTGACCACACCAATGCCAACTAACAAGAACCTAATTAATTTGTCCATAAAATTTGGGTAAATTCTGTGATAAAGTTGTTAATAAAATCAGAGTTGTCAAACAAAAATACCAGCGCAGTCACAAAGATGCCCAAATTTCATAAAAAAATTAGTTCACGATGTGGTGACATTGATGTAGGATCAAAGTAAAAGCCACATATTCAATTAATGTGCGACATCATAGTATTTAATGGTAAAAGTTAATAGAGGAACCATTTTGATTTTGACCAACACTTTACAATTTTGATGACATGTTTATCAATTTGCAAACACGAAGTAAAAGTTAATAGAGGAACCTTTTTAACTAACACTTTACAATTCCGATGACATGTTTATCAATTTGCAAACACGAGAGACTATTTTAACCAAGGGTAGTGTTAACTTGTGCCCTTAGGGCACATGTTAATTAAGAAATCTAAAAGAAGAAATATTTTTTAAAATTTTGTGCATTCAATTCATTAAAAAGTTAAATATTAAATGCAATGCACACATTCTTTTCTTTTTTTGGTCTAGTAGCCTAGTGGCTAGAGTTCACACAATTAAATGTGGAGAAGTGGGGTGTCCGGGGTTCAAACCTCGGCCCCTGCATAAATTATGCAATGTCCCTACCAACTGAGTTAAGCTAACAGGACATGCAATGCACACATTCTAATAAAGTATTTCTATATTTAATCATTAACTTGTGCCTTAAGGACACAAGTTGAGATTTTCCTTTAACTAATGCTTACGGCCGTTTTCAAATTGTATTTGTCTATTTACCTTTTTATATTTAAGGTTAATCTTTATGCAAATATAAATTCACATAAAGAGTACCAATTGATTAATGGTTTTTCTGATCAATATTAGATATAAAAAATATTTTTAAATTAAAAGTATTCAATTTATAAAATAATTTATACTTTTATTATATATATTATAGAAATAATTTTTATCAATAATTAGAGATTTAATATTTTGTTACTAACATACTATATAGAGAATACTAAGCTTAAATTTAATTTAATTTTGAATTTAATTTGTATACACTGTCGGTGTAAAGATATTTTATATTGTTAATCAATCATAATCGTTGATCATTAAAAGCAATAAAATTTATTCATAACTTTTATGAAAATAAAAATAAAAAATTTGAGTGATTGTGATATGTTGACAACATATACAAATTAAACACTTATATTTTTAGCTAATGATTTTTGTGCCTATAGTTTCAATTGCTTCATTTTTATCATGGATTTCGAGTCCAATTCTCATATTGCAATATTTGACCCGACTCTCATACCATGTTGAATGAGTTTTGAATCTCATCTCAAAAGTTACTTTAAAGGATTGGGTACCTAACAAATAGATCTATGTCAATGTTTTTAACATGTCTTTTATATTTCTTTAGAAAAATATGTCTCTTTTATAAGTTTTTTTTTTTAATATATTTAGACTTTAGAGCATCACATTGTATGGATCACCATTTCTAAATTCAGTCAATATTACTATCTCAATTGTAAATTGAAAAGTACCACTAAATAGAGTATTGATATATGAATCCAATTGATTGTTTATAAAATATATAAAAAGAATATCTAAATTCTAAGCCATTAAAGTTGGTAAAATTATAAGGACGTATAGATAAAATTAAGCCCAAATTTAATATAAAAAAATTGCAGCCTAAAAGTCTAAGAAAACTAATCTTGAGATTTATTGCATGTGATGAAAGCAAAATTGTAGATGATGCAAGAAAAATGTCTAGTAGTTTGGTTTGGCCATTCCATCATACTAGATGTCACACATATACACAAAGAGAAAAAGATGATGACATATGTCACGTACCTTGAGATAAAGATCGACCAACTTGTACAAAACATCATGGTTGACCAACCTTCCATTCAACGAACAAACAACCATTTGAAAATCTATCAGCTGCATTTCCACAACGAAATCCAAAACACTGTCATCAACATCATCGTTTTCCCAAATCAATGCTTCAATACATCTACTACCAAGAGATGCAGTCGTTTCTGCTTCAGGAAACAAAGCCATGCAAGAACGAAGAACCGTTAACCCTTCCATGCAAACAATTCTTTGAAAATAAGATTCAGCCACGTCACGTAGATTAATGTCACCTTCTTTCATTCCTAGTAATTCTGCTGCCGTTATAACGGCTGCAATGTTTGTTGGTGTTAAATGAATTTTACGATTGTAACAGAATTCTGCAACGGTTGTGAATGTTGAAGCCGTTATGTTTAATGGTGGGGAGAGTGTGAAATCGGAGAGGGATGTTAGGTGTCGTTTTAGATATGAGCTTCGTGATATGAAACGTTCCTGAAAAAAGAGAAACATAAGGCATATACAATACAATGTCGACACCAATAATAATTTAAGAAAATCACAATTCATATGTGTCGGATACCTATGTATTTGACACTAGGATATGCTTAATCCGAACATTTATAGGCTACTTAGGTTGTAAGCATGTGTCGTTTAATGATGATCAATACAATAGTACTACGGTAACAAATAAAGGTGTATGGGTTGTTGCACGTATTTTGATGGGATTAAAGGAATGTTCCACTTTGTTGGGATTTTAAAACTTAAAAATTGAACTTTAAAAGACCTTTTCAGATGAAACAGAGTGTTACTCAGTGATAAAGCTTTGCAAAATTAACATGTGGTCATTGGACAATTACTATTTTTTTTTTTTTTAAAAGAATTACTAGTGTGTTGTTTGTTTCTTTTCATGTTCTAAAATAAAAAAGACATGAAAATGTTTTGGATTATAAGATTTTCATTATTCATGCCATCATTGATCTAAAAAATTTAAGGAAAAGTGGATTGTCCTCTTTTAATTTTGACGGTCTAGATGGAATAATTGCTACTGATGTCTAATTCTCTAAACCATAGAATCTAAATACAAATGTTTATGCCTTTTGGCAATATTGGGAAACATGGAATATAAAATAATACTAGAATAGAATTTTAGATGAATAAGGATTATGATATCCAGAATGTGTGAAGTGTTGTTATTATAACTTTTTAATGTCCCAAAATTGTAAAAGTATTTTCAACTGTTTCTTTGGTTATTACTCATTTTGATTCTATTATTAGTCATTTTGGTACTAAAATGTGTTTTTCCTTTGTAAATTTAAGCTATAAATTACAAACAAGAGACATTTAAGAGTATTTGCAATCAAATATTCAAAGACTATAATATCTTCTTTCATATTGAGAACTAAAATGGGTATTTGCCATAAGATTTAATAATAATTTAGAGATCACAAAAAAAAAAAAAAAACCAAAAACAAAAAAAATAAAAAATTTTTAAAAAAAAAAAAAAATAAAAACACAAAAAAAAAAAAAAGGACTCGTTACACACATAATATGAAGTAGTAACACACAAATTTCTCTTATAAACGTAAAAAAGTTGAAAAGAACCTACTAATGACACTAGCAAGATAGGACATTTTTTAACAAAAAACAAAAAGTTACTAGTGACATATATAGTGGGGTTCTTGTTGTCTTTTTTATGTTGGGGAATCTGGGTTTTGAGTTATCCTAACCGAGGAGAATTTAAGCTTTTTTTCACCGTAAAAGATGTTTATGATCGTGTGTGCATAACTTTATATAAGTAGTGTCCTTATTCAATTCTAAGAAGAGCTTATGAAACCAGCTCCTCGTGTCAAATTTGGTTCCACAAAGGACATGAGGCTGTTGACTACTAACACCTGCATGCCAAAATTATTAGGACCTACTCCTAGTTATAGTTAGAGAGTACTGGTAGTGTCTTCTACTGCTAGTGTGATATTTTCCCTAGGTTGTTCAATTGATTCATAAAAGCATGTTTGGTAGGCCATGTACCACTTTTAATTGGAATCTTAGTTCCAGTACAATGGTTAATCAATCATATCAAATTGTATAATTTCAAACCAACACTACCCAATAATTTAACCCAAAATTAGCAAATTATACTATAATTTCGTTTTTGTGAAACAATTTCAGGCATTTGATGTTCCCTTGAATTAGGTAAGCAATTTATTTGATCCAAATATTGAAACAACATCTAAATAAATATACAAGGAATTTGACTATTTTGATTGAAAACACTGAAGGATGTGGTTTTAAATTGCGATCTTCAAATGTAATTGCAACGACAACATAACAGTTTTAGAAATTTTAAATCACATTTGTCCATATCTTACCACAATATAAAGATTCACTGCGTAAACCTAACCGCAATTTAGAACCATGTAAAAAGATTAAAGGGCATTGTGCTAAATGGTAGTAATAGCAAATTACTACTACTAAACAACAAATAACTAATTAGTGACATCAATTGTGAATTAACAAACCTTGTGGAGACGAAAACAAGTTCCTTCAACACGTATCAAAACATCTGTTTCACATCCAGAATCGATGGACCTAGATAAAATCATCATAATTATCTTGTATTTAGAGAGAAAAAAATATATGAAAGAATATGCAAAGGATTATTTTATAGAAAGAAAAAGGAAAGAAAGAGTACCAACCAAGCATTAACTATGGAGTAAAGTGATGGAGGAGGAGAAGATGAAAAAGAAGGTGAAAGTGAAGGAGAAGAAGAAGTGGAGGAAAATTCACGTTCTTCCTCGTAGATGGTTTCAATGACACCAATTTGGTTCCAACCCTTCATTTGTGTCCCCTGTTTCAATTCCTTTGAATTGAATCACACTCTACAAATCACAGTTTTCAATATTGTCTTAATAATGGTGCAGGCAGCTACTGGTATTTCTTCCATGGAGTACGTTTTTGGGAGGTCATATTAAATATGGTTTGGGATGGGTATTAATGACACATGTGATGCCTCTTAAATGCTCACTTTAATTTGGTTTAGCTTTTTTCGTTTTCATTTTTATGTCATCAAATAAAATCCCTATATTTCAGATGATTGACTTTATTTCAAAAAAAATAAAACTCTTGATTTTGTTTTTTTTATTATTACATCTCAAATTGATTTTTTTTTCCTTCATTTTTTTTTATTATTGAAGAAACCTAATTATTTGACATACTTCATATTAACTAAAAATATTAACTAAAACTTAATCAAATGATCACTTGATTTTTTTTTCTATACAAAGAAATAGATTTATTAAAATTGTTTATCCGTATACAATTGGGTATGGATTGTAACAAAAAAAATACAATTGGGTATGGATTCCAAGTGGAATTTTCTCTATCCAATTAAACTATTTTTTTTTTCACCCTATAAATTTCTCACATTCTTATTTAAAAAAAAAAAAAAGTTTCTCACATTTTAAAATGTTCAGATTGTATGATCCAAAAAATGTAAAACATCTCCCACCCGTGTATTTTAGCATTTCTTGCTAACCATATAAAATCAATGATATTGAATATGAGAGCTATGTTTTCTTTATCTATTATTTCAATCACATGTGTTACCCAATCTGATAATTCTAACTCAGTGCAAGAGTTATGGTTAAGAGTAATGCTGGGGGAGAACTAAACCAAATTCTTTTAACCCATTCAGACTCTTTGAAACAATGATCTCCTGATGCACTTTTAGTGTAGCACTATGGGCATAAAATGTTGCAATTTATGCCCCTTTTGACAGTATAGTTACCATTTTAGAGTTTATCGACATTAACTTATCCTCCTCTTTTGTATAGATGATATGGATTATGTTAATTGCATGTTGGTAAATGGGATCAAATATTCTTCTAATCATCATCTGGTTAAAATAATCAAATTATGCATCCAGTAGGTCCCTAGCTAACAATATATTTATTGTTTGAATATTTTGGGTTAGTATCATTTATGTATGAATAAATTGTTGGATACTTCACATTTTAAGATGGAATGCTCGTGGAATTTGATTTGGAAGCTCAAGGTGCCACCAAAAGTTAAAAACCTTATTTGGCGCATTTGTAGGAACTGTCTTCCAACACGCGTTCGACTCCGTGATAAGGGTGTAAACTGCACGGCCAAATACGCCCTTTGCAATATGGATGGTGAAGACAGTATGCATCTTTTATTTAGATGCGCAAGTAGTGTGAATATATGGAATCTGTGGAATGCTTATCCTGCTGTTAGTAACTTGTTCTTCCAAAGCCAAGATACAAATGTTATAATTTTCCAATCATTACAGGTACTAAATATTGATGATGCAGCCATGTTCTGTTGTATAATATGGAGCATTTGGAAGCAAAGAAACAATAAAATTTGGAAGGAGGTGATTGATGCACAAACCTTCGTTTTTGACCGTGTGAAGGTGTTGTTAGAGGATTGGAAGGACGCAAAGCTAGTTCAGGAATGTTCACCTAATTGTCAACAACAAGGTCGTCATGTAAAATGGGTGAAGCCAAACACATGTCGTTTTAAATGTAATATTGATGCATCTTTTTCTGAGCATTTGAATAAGGTTGGAATAGGGATGTGTATCAGAGATGAAAATGGTACTTTTGTTTTGGCTAAGCAAGAATATTTCAGCCCCATCTGTGAGGTACACATTGGAGAAGCTCTAGGACTTTTATCTGCATTGGATTGGGTTCATGAGCTTAATATAGGACCTGTGGATTTTGAACTAGACGCAAAGAGAGTGGTGGATAGCTTTAATTCCCAAAATTGTGATGCTACGGAATTTGGGAACATCATTAGTTATTGCAAATCTCTTTGTATTAATTTTTATGAAAACTCAAGTGTCGAGTTTATACGGAGACAAGCAAACGAGGCAGCTCATAAGTTAGCTAAAGCGGCTTTGTTATCAGCTAGTTTCCAAATTTAGATAGAAATACCAGATTGTATTGAACACATAAATGAAATGCAATAGTTTTATTCCTCTAAAAAAAATAGGAACTTAATTATCTCCCCACATGTTAATAGGTTTCCCATTACCTATCGACCAACAATAGACCTTTTCCAAAATTCATTTAGCATGGTGAAAACTTGTTCGCACGTGACTAGGATTGTCGTTAATGAAAGAATCGAGAAAGTGCTTCTTAGGATATTATTTGGTCTTAATGACATTAGCCACTAATGCCTATGGGTTAGTAATGAATTTCCAACCTTTGTTGGTCTGAGTTCACCTGCATCACATCTTCACTACCCTCCTCATTAGCTACAGTTGCTACCTAAAGACGAAGCCCAAACTCCTTTCTAAAAAATCTGAAATGTACATGAGCACCCTTCGTCATATGGACTACCAAGATAGACATCCAGTGTTTGTGGCTCCTCCTCTATAGGCTGCAGTTGGACATCATCGTCATTCATTGTCTCTTCCTCATGGTATGAAACATACCCATCCTCATCAGGGTGCTAGTGTTGGGGTTGAGGCTCATGCACCTGATATGGTCATGATCCATCAATATTACGTCCCATGGCCATACTTTTTCTTACTTTGCCTTCCGCTTTAGTTTGATGCATCCATTTTCATCTAGCAGACATAGTCATAATAGGTATTTCGCGTCTAATACGATTTAGTTGTTGGTCCATTCTCAAACATTCACAATCACATATACAAATTAAAAAAAAAGAACCACAAAATTATAAAAAATAAAAATCAACACTTGAAGGCCACGTTCGTATTATATAATCTGAATATGAACAGCGTGGTTTAGATTATATAATGCAAGCGGGTACGGTTTCCATAAAGAAAAAAGACGAATCAAAGAACAATATATCAAACGAACGAGAGCATACATTTCCTTTGATGTTTGAAAATGCTTGAAATGTGACGATTTGGTGCAAAAAACCTTCAAAAATCACACAACGTAGAAATTTCACATTTTGGGCGTGAAACGGATGAAAATGAGGAATGTTTCCGAGTTAGGCTTAAATATAAGAAGATTTTAAATTTTGTAATTCAAAAATCTCCACAAAAAAAAAAAAAAGAGAACCAAAAAAAAAAAAAAAAAAGGAGTTCAGAACAAAGTATTTTCAGAGTAGTAGAGAGCGCGTAAGAAAAGAGAACGGTGGGATAAGAAATTCCCAAATAACAAACTTACAAAAGTTGGTTAAGGCCCAATAACTTATCCAAAACGGGTACAACCCTACCCAAAACAACGCATATACTCAAAGAAAAAATAGGGAAACACAAAACCCTAATTTCAGAACAAAGGGGTGAACCAGAGAAAACACAGAAACACGATGAAGTTCAACCCTAGGGTTTCAAGCAGCCGTCGCAAGAGCCGCAAGGCTCATTTCACCGCTCCATCAAGTGTCCGTCGTGTGTTGATGAGCGCACCTCTCTCCGGTGACCTCCGTTCAAAGTACAACGTCCGTTCTCTCCCCGTTCGTAAGGACGATGAAGTTCAGGTTGTGCGAGGAACCTTCAAGGGACGTGAAGGGAAGGTTGTGCAAGTTTATCGCAGGAAATGGGTTATTCATATTGAAAGGATAACTCGTGAGAAGGTCAATGGTCAAACTGTGAATGTTGGTGTTGATCCTTCAAAGGTTGTGATTACTAAGATTCGTTTGGATAAGGATAGGAAAAGCTTGCTTGATCGTAAGGCGAAGGGTCGTGCTGCTGCTGATAAGGAAAAGGGTACTAAGTTTGCACCTGAAGACATTATGCAAAACGTTGATTAGTTTAATCATATTATTACTTTTGGTTGTATTGTTTACTAGGACTTGATTTTGTTGGTGGTTTGAATGTTTTCTGGTTTAGATCTGAATTATTCGCAGAATTTTGGGAAGTTTATGTTTTGTTTAATTTATGAAATGCTTGACATTATCACTGTTAAAGTTTGTTGATGTTCTGTTTTATTTAGCTCTTTTTAGTTTTATACCTCTTCTGTTTGTCTTTAAATTGTTGCCTGTTTGTTTTCTTGAGTTGTGTTAGAGCTTAGATTGTTGAAATTGGTTAATTTTAGGTGGATAGCTTAGATTGTTGAGTTTAAATAATTTTATGTGCAGAGCTAACAAGATTTTGTTACCTTTTAAGCTAAACATAGTTTTTTTTTTAGAGGAAGCTAAACAAAGTTTATGTCGAATGCATTGTTGATATTTATATAAACATTGTAATTCTATGTTTTCAATCGCTGTAGCACCTTGGCGAGTGGACTGTGTTAACTACAATGTATTCTCCCAGCTAGCCATATGGTATTCAGGGGTGGTATTTGCGGTCGAGAGCTGTGTGCACATCAATGTGATATTGCACTTTAGGGGCCACCATTAGTTAATTTTAGGGATAACCTAGACTATTTTAGTTAATTTTAAGGACAGAGGTAACAAGAATCTAGTTTTAAGTTAAATAAAGTTTGTGTAATAATTGGGTTGATGTTTATTTATAGGCATACTGTAATTTTATTTTGTCAATTGTGGTAGCGCTTGGCCGTGTGTACTCGGTATCAATTGCAATGTTTTCTGCCAGCTAGCCGTGATGTGCTGTGAATTGTGGCCAATTTGGGGTGATATTGCATTATGGCAGCTGCATTTAAGTTAAATGTTCGGAATCACTAAATTATCCCCGTAATCCATTCATAGTTCAATTTTGCAATGACTGTCTTCTGTCTGTGCATGGAGGTTGGTTTACATGTTATGCCAGGTTAGATACTGTCTGAAATGGATGTTTGATACAACTTGTCCCAATATCTGAACAATTGCACACACTTTATTCTCTTATTACATGTTTAAGCAGTAATTCTAATTGTATAGTGTGCTTGCTGTTGAATGGAGAACTCATTTTGACTGTGGCGTTGCTTGACATGAAACTTTCACAAGAATAACTAATCTTTATTCACAAACTTATCGGTCTAACGTTGAGTTATGTAGCTCCTTTGCATATAGGGGGTAAAGCTTAGATTCTTGAATTTAGCTAATTTGAGGCATATGTTAGATTGTTAAGTTAAATTAGTATTAGGGGCGGAGCTAAGAAGAATCTTGTTGCGGTTTAAGCTAAACAATTTTCATCAAATAAATTGTTGATGTTTATATGTATACTGTAGTTCCATGTTGTCAATTGCGGTTTGATAGCCCATGCTGGGGCAGTCTCATTGCATTCTGCCAGCGAGCCGTGTTCTGCAGAAGCGGTGTTTGCGGCTGCAAATTCCAAATTGCGGTGATATTGCATTGTAGCAGCCACTATTAGATTAAAAGTTTGAAATCGCTAAAGTACCCCCTAAGTCTTTTCATGATTCAATCTTACAATCAGTCTTCTGCCTGTGCTAGACAAGTAGATTTACATCTTATGATTAATTGATATGTTGATGTCTTAGATGGATGTTTGAATCAATTTGTCCTTATATCTGAAAAACCCACACACTGCTTTATCTTATCACATATCTGAACAGTAATTCTAGTTGTATGACGTGCTTGTTGTTGCATGGAGAACTCATATCGGGTGTGACTACCCGCCTTAAATAAAAATAAATAAATAATCAAAGTTGCACTTGGCGTTTCATGTCCATTGTGTTCTAATCACGTTGTACATTCAATCCTTTATCAATTTATCAAGTGAAGATCATTTAAGCAATTTATAATCAATTTGGTTTGAAAAAGTGTTGTTCGATATTTTGTAAAAGTAATTTTAGTTTGGTTCAAAGCTGCAGAATCGATGTACCAAACCTTTACATTTGTATGGTTAGGTTCTAAACTCACCATTTCTCGGTTCGGTTTTAATGAATTGTAAGGTTTTAAACTTGAGTGTTGCTTTTCTGACTTTCAAAATGTCTTAGGAACACAAGTAAAAGACCAAAAAATGCGGTAGTTAACTAACTGCCGCCGGGTTTCTAGTTCTAACCCAACGATAGTTAACTACCGCTGAGGGTATTTTAGTAATTTACAACCATGGGTGGTCCTTATAACCGATTTGACTAGTGTCTTTGGTCAATAATTTTCTCTGGCATGGCGACTTAAAAATCATAACATATTTTGTATGAATAGAAACGTTACACTATGCTAGTTCAATGTTTTGTTTCAAATAATTGTAATTTTGTAGCCAAATTGTAAAAATAAAAATAAAGGCAAATAACCAACAGATAACGTCTCATAACGGAACACATGATTAGCTATTGCATAGCTGATAGCTTATACCCTCCTGATTTCTGTCAAATACGATTTTTTTTATTTTTTTTTTGACATGTAATTACTTGTATTATTCATGAGAGGTGTACTTCACAATATATATAGACCTCTTCTGTATGAGATGAATATAGATTTGTTAATAAGGAACTTAGATCATTTCAATTTTCAATTTCCCGTATGGATCCATTATTATCCATGTTTTTTCCTCATTAAAAGAGTGAAATGGACCATAGATTCTCAGGAGTCATGCAAGCTCCCTTCGGGAAGAAAGCTGAAGGTGGAAAGATATGAGATATGAAGAAAAAACAGAGAAATGACCACGAGAAATCGAGATAATGTACAGAATATAAGCAACGGTTTCGGACCGGATACATGATACTACACGCCCGGAAATTAAGGGTGTTGCACGAGTGTGGAATTGGCTGCATGTTTTTAAAAACTTGGATGAACCAAGCTACTTAGTACTATGGAGTCAAGTCCTTACGTTTCTCATTGCTATGCCTAACTAGCCATAATTAAGACTGAAAATCCACAAACATGCAGCAAATATGGAAAAACCCATGCGTATGTAAAAATCAATTGATAAGGATCCTCACGGAGAACAAGACTTCCATATATCAGAGATTCAGAATGTCTACTACAATGTAAGAAGCAAAGCAGGAAATTTAATCAAAAATGGGAAACGGAAGCCATAGGTTGATTCAAGTTATTGAAATGATTCATCCAGTCAGAAAGAACCTAGAAACGCTCATCTGTGGAACTTATTATTCTACCCTCCCTTCAAGGGCCACCAAAAAAATGGAGTATTGAATAGAGTTTAGATTTCAAATCACACGTTTTAAAAATAAAGGAAAACTTCAAGGTTTGAGAGCAATGGCCAACCCAAACTTGGGTTTTTTCTCCAGGGCCTTGGTATCAACCTCGCCGGAAATAGTCAGCACTGACTTTGGGAAGAGCTTGTGCTGTAGGAGTCCCCCAACCTTTCCTTGATTGTTGAACCTAGCTTTGATCTGTGTCAGAGGGTCAACAGCAAAAGACCCTCCAACCGTGATAGTGTTCTGATTTGTTGAGAACCTTCGGGTAATATCCACAACAGCAGCACTCTTCTTGATTTGGTCTAGATGGTGGAGGTATGATACTTTAATGCTGTCACCCTTGTCGCCACTGATAGGAAAGAACATGTTCAATATTAATATCGCTCATATGAACTACTGCTAGAGATTTGTAACAGAAATCTTGGTAAAATTAGAATCTTACATGATTACCGAAGCAGATGAATCCAATTTCGTGAAACTAATCCCAGTGTTGTATTTAGTAAAACTACCAGATTTAGTATCATAGCCTGCCTCGGCACCAAATGCAAGGGTTGGAGAACCAACAGTGGCAGAAACATCAAAGATAGGGGATTGCTTCAGTGTAGCGACTGAGGTTAAGGTAGCATGGTCGTGGAAGTATTGAACCTCTAACTGCAAATGACAAATCCCACACAATTTCAGAGACTGTGTACAGCAATCAGTCATATTCCATACAAAAGATGAAAAATCATGTACCTTGCCAGAACTATAATCAGGCAGCTTAATTGAAGCTATCGTCTTTGTGGATGGAAAAAGGTCAGTGAATGTGAGGGTTGTATTGATCTGGAAGAGAGAGAACCGCATGAGATGATTTACTTAAGAGCATCTATTATCATTATAATCTAAAAGACAAAGTAACCCACAATTGACGCTGTCTCAATTTTGACATCAATAAGGGTGTTCTTATACTTGTATTGTCCTGCCACATCCCCAGTTGAGAGTCCTCCTTTCTTCAGAGCAGTTGAAGTGAGTGCCTGAAAGGAAGAAGCCATATTGAAATGAACATTAGATTTAGACATGCTTTGCTCAACAAAAATGATCTCAGCTGAGTCATGACCCTGGGCACCATGGCACATTCTTAGTATTTGGAAACCCACCATGATAACCAGATAGTACAATAGCCAGACAAGAATTTAAAAAGAACATATAATTTCCAGACACAAAGCTTGGAGGAAAATATAGAGTACTGTTAGTAGATAACCATCCCCATATTAAAAAAATAAAACTGTAAACATCTGCCACCTTCAACATGAACCCACCGCAGTACGGCATTAAAAATGAATTCTGATTCATGCCTTGTACATTATTGTTGATTATGGAAAGCATGGTATTTCTTTCTTAATAATAAAAAGTAAGAAAGGGATTACAGTAAAATAAAAAATGAACTTAAGTAATTGTGTTTTGAACAACCAAGTTGAAAAGCCTACGTTGCTGTTAACATGCATTCATTGTCCCCAATTTTTCAGCCAATAAGTATGCAGGACGCAACATGTGAGGAGAAATTCCAAAAGGAATTATGGAAATGTATAACAGCAACTAAGCATTTCTTAATAATAAAAAGTAAGAAAGGGATCAAGGTAAAATAAAAATGAACTTGACAGTAATTGCCTTCAGAACAACCCAAGCTGAAAAGCTATCATGGCTATCAACATGTATCCACTATCCCCAAATATTTAGGTAATAAGCATGCAGTAGGCATCATGTAAAAAGAAATTCCAAAAGGAATTATGGAAATGTACGATGGCAACACTAATCATTTGGTGATTCAAACGTATTGAGTGGCCAATACAAAAGGCTTCTAACATTTATGAATTCAACATAGACTTAGATAAATCAATTGATCATCGGTGCACCTTGTCAGTCTCGCATTAGCATTATTAGTTAACAAAGTACTGAATCTATGTCCTGTCCTCTACACATTTCTCAACTCACCCTACCAGTGGTCAATCACTCAATCTCGCATTTTCTCAGTCTTAATTATATACATTCAATTACTTAGGTATTGATAAATCAAATTTCAACCACCAACAATTTTTCTCAGCCTCTGCTGTCTATTATTGGCCATTGATTTGTGATTTTTCTTATGCACTGAATCGACACTTCAAATCACCAGATAATTAATTTATAAAGCTGCACAGCTACTTAGATAGTTTCTAATACATGTTACACAACTAAGAAAGCTTGTTATCATGTCAACTTTTAAAAACGATTTATGAGCGTAAATGGTATAAATCAGAATTCAAAACCCAAGTATTTCAGGCATGAAAACGGCGCAACCTGCATGATAACTTTCAACAGCAGTGACTGTCAGGAATTCCCCCCTTTTAAAATTATTTTCTACATTGATTTTACTTCTCCATCTACTTCTTCTAAGTCTGTTTCCCAAAACCAGCCAAGCCTCAAAGGGTAGTGCTGTTTTTTGATGTGGTGGTATTACATCAACATATAAAAACCCTTCTGTCCAAGTTCATGTCTACATTCAATCCAATTATCTCTAAACACTCAGTTTCTTTTTGTGTTCCCAGACATTGTTCATATAATATTATTCCCCAGCTCAATTCATGTCCAAGAGATTGCTATTTTGTTTAAAACGAACATGTTATAATAAAATAAAAGTTGTATTCTGTATAAGTACGATAATGGATGGTTCGTAGGGACTCACAACTTCACATGTCCAACATGTCTTGAAAACCATATGCTCCACTCTTATGACTAGCAGAAAGCCAAAAACAAATTCACAAAACCAGTTTATACAGAAGCATTGGTTTGGAGTAGAGTTAGTGATTTGTGATGATTCAGCAAAGTCAAACATCCTACATTACATTTTCATTTTATTATTTACAGAGATGAATCTGACTACACAATACACATCCGCTTAACATGGTGACCACGTAACATAGTATGAATCGGTTTTTATGTACAGAGTAAAATACTTGAGCTCATTTCATATATACGTAACTTCGTGATTCAACATCATATTTCAGAAACAAATCAATAAAAGAGGCAGAAACTACTATTATTATTATTATTATGAAAATGTTAACTTGTGCCCTTAAGGCACAAGATAAGGAACCCAACATAGTAACCTTTTGTTGGAATGTGTGCATTCAATTTAATTTTTGACTTTATAATAAATAGAATGCGCAAAATTTGAGGGAATATTTCTACTTTTGGGTTTCTTATCTTGTGCCCTAACGGCACAAGTTAACATGACCCTTGTTGTTATTATTATTTTGATAAGCAAATTTTTTTGTCTATAAACGAAGCGGTAAACTAAACAATCTGACACACACAACGTGGAAGATCTCGCTTTCGAACCCAGGACACCACAAAAGATTTTTAGCCTAACAATGTCGGTATTACCGGTTGTGCTAGGCCTTACGGATTTTTTTTTAACCATACTTGAAAGTTGAAATAATACATTAAAAATAAAATATAGGCAATTATTTACTATGTTTTTAAAGGAATGAACGACAATTATCATCAAACTCGCAATCTATGAAGCTATGATAACATAGACACCAAGACAATGGTCAAAGTTTTCAAAAAAGAATTAATTGAACATAATCACATGTGGCACTAACACTAGTCACGCATCAGAAGCATCGGTGCTACATAGCTGACAACAGCTAACAAATTAATTGTGACATATAACATGAAGCTAGATCTTAACTAGAAATCCAGTAACCTCACATCTAACAATGCAATTAACACGCGAATTGAATTGTATAAATTATAGTGGAAATTCAAAGAGCTTACAACTCCAGTGGTGCTGTAAGATGAAACGGTAAGCTTCTGATCGGAGTTATAGTCCTTTGTCAAAAGATCTAAAACAAAACAAAAATTAAATCAAATTATCAGAATAATTGGCGATATCGAATCAATAACGAAGAAGAATCGATTCAATTCACCTTTGGCTTTCTTGCCGATATCGGAGTAGAGACCCGGTCCCTTGCTCATCTTCGATTTTAGAGAGAGAGAGAGAGAGAGAGAGATAGAGAATGTGTGTTAGAGAGAGATCTTGATGATGCACTGTGCTTCACGAAACAGGGTGTGGCGAAGAAAAAGAAGTTTATTTATTTATTTTTCTCAACTCTTTTATTTTAAATAAATGTGAAAAAAAAAGTTCGGAATGTGATTGTGGATTGTTAGTTAAAACTTAGAAGCAGTTGTGTCCAATCATGCGGGAGTAATCATCTGGACGTTTTTAACCGTTGATTTTTTAAACGAATATGATGCGTGGGTCCTCATGCCAGCGATCGTCGTGAATCTACTAACGTGATTGAAAATGTTAATTGCATTTTATTTTAATTTGTTAGTCATACCATACATTAAATTATTTTTTCATGTAGTTTTTTTTTAAGATGCCAAGAGATAATTAGATTACTAAATCCCTTTGAGGCATAAGATATGTCTTAAAGAAAAAAATAAGGAATGCAAAATAGCAAGTTTCAAAACATAATTGGAAAGAAGACAAAACCACCGTTACATAGTGTTGAAACCTATACAAAGAGAAGGTTTGTTCGCTATAAATAAAAATCAACAAATTGAGTTAGTTTGTGTGCATTCAGCCACCATCAAGAATGAGTTTTGCACGCTCGAAAAGTTGTTTCAAAGAAATTTGTTTATAGTTGAAGATTCTTACATTTCACTCTTTTCAAACGAGTCAAATACAAGCAAACCAAATAGCCTGGACAAGTTTCCTTTACGAAGACATGAGTGTTGTTAAACTGAAGCACAACATGAAAAGTTGTTTCATTGCCCACAACCTCTAGAGCACAACATATAACATGTTGGAACCACTCCTCGACGAACCAGATTATTCTTTGTGGGTATTTTGTTGCTAAATGAATGATCAATGAGTTTAACAAAATATATTAAATTTTCACGACATGACAAAAAAGTTAATACGTCTCGAATAAGATTACCCCAAATAGAAAGAACATGTGGAGAAAAAAAACATTAATCGCATTGTCTGGAAATGGTAAAACCATAAAATGAAAGAAGACTAATGGTCTGTTTGTATAACAACTTATCTACGACTTATAACATAGACGATTATCGTGATAATAGCTTATGTATAAGTTAAAAAAACTATTTTTATAACAAATAATAAAATAGAGTTATTTTTTTATATTATATAAGTTGCTTTCATATGCTATTTATATGTTGCCATAGGTTGTTTAAAAAAATAATGTCATAAGTTGTTATCAAAATTTCTTTTAAACAGTCCCACAAAATTTATGTTAGTAGATAGACTCAAATAAGTCAATTCAAACATACCTAAAACTGTTATAAAAATAAGTAAATAGAGAAATAACAAAGAGAAGGAATAGAAGAGAAGGTAGGGAGAAGTATTCTTATTCATTGATGTATACCATAATGAATTATGCTCTTTACCCAATCTGTTTTACTCATTCCCAAAGTAAATGTCCAAAATGCCCTTACGTGACTTAAGTCACGCTAGTGTATCTTTACCTGAGTTAAGTCACGCACCACTAAGCCTCTGCGCGAGTTAACTCGCGCTAGTTGGCCGGTGGTTACAGCTCAAGAACACACGTTTTTTGAACGGTGGTCAATACATGTTAATGGTTTTTACACGTTTTTTATTAAAAGTTTTTTCACGTTTTTTGACCTCATTAAGTGCTATGCTACCTTAAACCATCTATAAATACCCTCACAAACTTCATTTTTTCCTCACATTATCTCCTCCCACTCTCTCCCCCTCTTTCTCTTCTTCTTTTTTGCTTCTATAGTCTTTAGGCTCTTTATTCCCCTTTAGGTAAATAGTAGTAGCTTTTGGGGGAAGTAGTGGTCCGTCGGGTTGGGAAAAAAGGCATCATCCCTTGAGGTAAAATTAGGTTTGCTTCCTTTTACTCCCAAAATCTTTTTACCGTGGGTAAAAAGAATCATCATCGGGGTATAAAAGGAACCAAATTTAAATTTACCTCAAGAGATCTTGATGTCTTTTTCCCCAACAGAACGGATCACTATTTTCCCCAAGAGCTATTGCTATATACCGAAGAGGGTAACAATAACTTTTTACCCCAAGAGGGTAAAAAGATATTAAGCAGATTAGTGAATTCAAATAAAATACATGTATTGCTTATTGTAATGTTTGAATGATATTAATAAAACGAGAGTTGTTATATTTATTAATTTTGTTTTTTATTTGTATTTATATTTGCATTTATTTTATGTTTATGATTATGTATTGAATAAATAAATATTGAATAAATAAAATTGAAGAGAATTTTCTAATTTTGTATTTAATGAATACAAAAATTAGAATAAATATTGAATTAGAATAAAATCGAATTTATTTTCTAATTTCGAATTTATTTCAAGTGCATAAATAAATTAAAATATAGCAAATAAATAATTTAGAATAAAGTGTACAAATAGTAAATAACATAATTTAGAATAAAGTTAATAAAATAATTTAGAATAAAGTAAATTAAATAATTTGAATACATAATCATAAACAACGCGTAGCGTGATTAACCCACGCAGCGCATGTTAACTCACGCATGGACATTTACTTTGGGAACGAGCAAAACAGTTTGGGTAAAGAGTAGGATTCTACCATAATGTTACAAACGAACTCTATTTATTGGGAAATAGAGGAAAATTGCTTTTTTGACATAAAAACATCACATTGACACAAGTAAATTACGTTAAGGCCCCCAGCGGTAGTTAACTACCGCTGGGAAAATCGCCGATAGTTAACTTTCGCTGGTGCCAGCGGTAATTAACTGCCGTTGTGTTCATAACATAAGAACACATAGAACCCAGCTTCCAGCCACTCTATCATCACCATCTCTCTAAAAATTTAAAATTTTCACTCTCTCTCTAAAAGAAACTCTACCAAATCATCCAATTTTTTTCACTAAATCACAAGTAAGTTATCATTTATGCTATTGTGATAAATTTTAGTTAGTATACATGTTTATAATTTTAGTTATAGTTTAATTTGTAAATTTTGATTTTTTTTTAATATAGTTATGTTGTAGATCTAAAATGCTATTAACAAATATTATGAGTACTTGTTATAATGGAGTTATATTGCTTAAATTTATATTTTTTTTCGAATTATATAACTTTTTTAAGGTTTGATTTATTTAGTTTTAATATAGTTATGTTGTAGATCTGAAATACTATCAACAAATATTATGAATACTTGTTATAATGGAGTTATATTGCATAAATTTATATTTTTTTTTCGAATTTTATAAATTTTTTAGGGTTTATTTAAGATTTTTAGGGCTTATGTAAAATTTTCACTACAAGTGTTTGAATGAGTTTTCCATTGATTATTTTTAATTTTTAATTGTGTAGATTTGAAACAATGGTCGGGTGGATCGGCGTTCATGCAGAATTCAATGGCGGAGAACCTCAGAGGTTGAAGGTTCGGTGCCTTGGTGTAACGTTAAGAGGTCTCAAGGATCAACTTAATGAATTCAACCAAGGAGTCAACTCCAGAGACACAAGGAGGGTGGAATTAGTTCGGTATAAACGTCCAACGCTCGACGAGGGGAGAATATCATTCACTTGGGTGGAATTAAAGAACGACGAAAACATGAAGAGCATGTTTTGGGAGCACATGTTCCAGTGGGTCGATATGCGGGTAACGTTGCTGAGATCAGCTGAAGATATCATCAAAAGTTTGATTCCACCAGAAGATCGTGATTAGGTAGGGAAATGCACCTTCCAACTACAACAATTGTCTTCCTTTAAATGAGGTAATTCAAACTTGTTAAACGGCAGGATTCAAGCATTCGACCGACATTTCTATTGTTCCTTTCAAAAGATTAAATTTTTGTTAGGCTTGTTTAAACGAAGGTATTGAAATGTCAAGGAATGAACCTCATTCTTTTGACACTTGAATACCGTCATTTAAACCAAGCCTAACTGGAATTTAATCTTTTGAATGGAACAGTAGAAATGTCGGACTAATGTTGGAGTCCTGCTGCTTAGCTAGTTTGAATTTACCCCATTTAAAGGTAAGATAATTGTTGTAGTTGAAAGGTATATTTCCGAATGCACCTTCCAACTACAACAATTGTCTTCCTCTGAATGGAGTAATTCAAACTTGTTAAACGGCAGGACTCCAACATCCAACCGACATTTCTAGTGTTCCTTTCAAAAGATTAAATTCTTGTTGGGAGGGATTAAATGAAGGTATTGAAGTGTCAAAGAATGAACCTTATTCTTTTGACACTTGAATACCGTCATTTAAACCAAGACTAACGAGAATTTAATCCTTTGAATGGAACAGTAGAAATGTCGGTCGAATGCTGGAGTGTTGCTGCTTAGCAAATTTGAATTTACCCCATTCATAGGCAAGATAATTTTTGTAGTTGGAAGGTATATTTCCAAATGTAATGTAATGAGTCGTCTATATAAGTTAGGAACATGTATTATTGAGAATCAACTATATAAGTTATGATATCTAATGGAACAATAATTTATTTATTCACTTTTCGAATTTATATATCAATATATTTTAGTTTCGCATTTATTATAAACTCATGTACTTTACGTGTAATGTGTTGCATAATGTGCAAAATTTGACGCATTTCAAACAATTGTGAAACGTTAACGCATTATCAGTTTTGTGTAATGTTACCGATTAATTGATAAACTATAAAATGTTGATCTTTGGGATTGCTGGATGTTGTTGTTTCGGTTTGATTTCATGCGAAATTTTCGTTTGAAATTACAGGTACAAACAGGTCAAAATGGCTGGAAAAACCATTGCAGACTGCACTGGTTCTGTTTACTGGTGTGAACGGCAGTTAACTACCGCTGGTGCCAGCAGTTGTTAACTGCCGCCTGTTACTTGAGCGGTTGTTAACTGCCGCTAGAGGCTATTAGGTAATCTTCTTGTGTCATTGTGAACTTTTCTATGTCAGAAAAGTAATCATCGAAATAGAGTAGTTTATGGACTAAGCCTAATAGTCTAGTAGTATGGTCCATTAACCTATTTGCTATATGGACATCCACTTATAATATTCATAACACTCCTCCTTTGATGTCCATTGAGGATATGCCTCATTAAAACCTTACTAGAGAAAAATCCACTGGAAAAAAAATAGTTAGTGAAGGAAAAAGAGTACAATATCCCCTTTGTATGTGATAATCTGCCTCGTTAAAAACCTTACCAAGAAAACTCAATGGGATAAAACCATGATTGAGGGAAAAAGAGTGCATAACACATTTATTTCTCCCCCTCATAAAGACAATCATGTATGAGATGAAGAAAGTCAAATAATATTTGTTGTAGTTACTCAAAAGTTTACTTGCAGTGACTTTGTTGAAAGATTTGGTTTATCTTCACAGTCTTCTTCAGATTAGCAGTGGTTGACAAGTTTCTTCATATTGACTTGTTGCAAGACCCCCTTTAAAAAACTCACAATTTTCTTGTATTTGTAAAATCATCATCCTTAATAAAAGAGCATTCTCCACTTTCTTGATTATGTTGTTTCTTTAAGATACAAAAAATATGCTTGACTTTGTTCTGATACCTGTATTTACTATTATTGACAAAAGCAAAATAGCACAATACATATAATTAACAAAATACATTAATGTCCTTATTTGAACTAAGATATGGTACTTCATGACCAATTCAAGTTGTTTATCATTTTCTTAAGGACATTGTCTATACTAATATCAAGTGACATCACAATCATTCTAGTACACAATCAACTAGATTTGTACATATCAAATACATTTGTTATATAGGTTTCTTGATGCACAAAATCTCATTTAAGTAATAAATCTGCAAATCCAAACAAACTTTGCGCATGCAACATATTTAATTTCAAATATTTCTATAATCAATAGATGTTAGAATCTCTTCAGGAGTTCAATAACACTTATACCATCATCATTAAAATGATTATAACAAATTCATTTTCAAATATTTAGAATGTGCATATGATGTCATTTATTCAATGTCTCATGAAAATTAGCTCCTTCATGGAGTTTCATATAATCAATTTCAAGTGAGCCGTATAAATACATTGTAACACATCTTTCATATAAATTGAGTCTTTCATTAAACTTTATTAAGCAAGAAAAAGTTTTTGAACTCACTTCAGGTGAGAATGCCACTTAAAAATAAATGATAAGCATTTATCAATTCACTTCCGGTGAACGTATCAAACTCTCTATATACACATGTATTATATCATTTCAATTTTCCTTTCGCATGAAGAATCGTACATGTCTAATTAACTTCACATCTTCCAGTGTGAGGTCTACAAGTCCAAAAAGTTTTGTTTTAAAGCGAGTTTGATTTTACTAGAATTGTCTTTTCCATCTGCAAATATTTTATTTATCTAGACTATTTAATAGACTTTAACTCATGATCCTCATTATCAATCATCACATACATCGCTATGTTATATTCAAAAAGATTGTCAACGTTGACTTTATTTCGGTTCCATTTGTTCCATTAATATCTTCGTTCATGACATACTTTATCGAGATCTCTTTACTTTCATAAACTTCAGGTACCTGGTCGGTTCTTCTAGAACTTAAAAATCAATTATGTCATACGACTCTTTTAGAGTTTACACATCCTTATTTCAATTATCTTTCCTTTTAACTCCTTTTCTTGTTTGAAGATTTTTTTTTATTTGAAACTGATTGGTCTACCACACTTCATGTGCGGTTGAGACTCACTTACAATACCATAGATAGAAAAAGAGATAAATACAAAATTTCTCACCAACAAATAAGACTATATAAATCACTCACATTTCATCTCCAAAATAATCACCTTACTTTTTTCCCCTGAGTTATTGCAAGAAGACTAATCACCAACATCATAGATAAAATTTGGATCCTATAAAGTAAAATTTAAAGTGAGAAAATTAATGACTATTATTTTAACAAACTTATAATTTATGATGATGAACACACAATATCTACCCCTGATCTATCAATTAATGATTGATATTACTCACTTTCCATTCTAATGCGAATTACTCAGTTTAAAAGAGACGAATCCAATTGATGTTGGTGGAGATTTGACGCATAAAGTTATAAATACTGTCAAATCAATTAGCATATACGGAGAAAGTGTGCAAGTCTCAACAACAGTAATGAAAATTTTTTGTCAAAAAAAAAAAACAGCAGTAATGAAAATGTAACATTGTTAAGGATCAACAAAATTAAAAAGAGAGAGGAGAGCACTACTTGCAACGTTAAAATTGACAAACCATTTATCGACCGTGGTTGCAAACGTCGTTTGATTTATGATCAATATATTTTTCAAACAGTTCCACAAAGCTTCAAAGTCGGATTGGGAATGAAGTACACACCGCAGTAGAACGCAATGGAACCGTTGCACTTAAAAATGAATCAAGTATTTTATACGTTTTTGGAATTGATCAAAATCTTTTAATTATTGTTCTATTGTTGAACAAATACTATTATGTATTCTTCAAAAAAAAAATACTATTATTTATCATTTCAACATTACAGTTGTGTGATTAAAGATGATAATATTATTGACCAAAAAGTCTTCAAAAAAATAATATTATTGACCAAAAAAAAAAAGATGAAAATATTAAAGAAGTGATTACAACTAGAGACTTGTTTTAGATTTGATGAAGAATAAGCATATTATGTATATTATTTATGTTTACTTATGTCAGTCAGACCTGAAATAATTTTGGAATGGTATGAGATTAATATAAAAACATTTTTTTTGAACAATCATGCTAAACTATTTTTTAATATAAAATTTCTTTATGTTTTTTTTTTCTTTTAGGGAAAATTTCTTTATGGTTAGCAGACCATTAGACAGTGCAAACAATGGCGGAGCCAATGAAAAGAGTTCAGGTGGCCACTAAAATTAATTATAATATATAAACACAAATTAAAGTTGTAATAAACATCAAGTACGAAGTTGAAATGATGAAGTTTGACTAAAAAGTTAGGGTGAATACTTAAATAATTACAAATTTAACAACTACTATAAATTATGAAACTTTTTTTGTACATTACAACTGTTAACTGAGAGAATTTTCAGTTGACAGGACAATAGGACAATATGCGGGAGATTTGAAACTCGTGCAAATTCATAAGTCTACAAGCCTCCGGAACATGCGTATAAGCATTACAAAAATCACGTATGCCACTTTTGAAACCGCGGAAAACTATAACCGTTGAAAAATTGTTGAAAGTCTCGCAAAATAGACCTATAGTCGTTAATTTTTTAATTTTTTCGGGTGGGCCGTGACCCACCCCCAGCCCATGAAGAGCTCTGCCACTGAGTGCAAACATTTCGCGTTAATCTTTGATGTCCTTTTTCTGCGTTAATCTTTGGAACGCCCTGTGAAAGAAATTTAGGGATATCATTTGATTGACATTGTGGTTGGTGATATTTGTGACATTGATCAACCTTGTGAAAGAAAGAGAAGAAGGCTACGTGTGACATTGTGGTTGGCCAATGTCACCAACCACAATGTAATCCAAGTGTTATCCAAAATTTATGATGTGTTTGTTTCAAGTTTACCAAATTAATTTAAGAATTACAATTCTTAGAATATAAAGATGTGAATTTTATTCCAAGGCATTTTAAAAAAAAAAAAGTTTGGTTGACACTATAATATTCTCAAGAACTTTAAAAATAGGTAGTTATACATTAATTTATTCGCATCTTCATGAGAACTTTATTCACACCCTTTTCTTTAGGAAAAAAATTATATTCTCATAAATATTTTATACCTGAAATAAAATTTAGTAAACTAGTAACAAACATATGCATGTTTATTTATATCATTTGTTCACAATAATCTACAAATATAACTTGAAACAAACGCATTCTTACGTTTATAGAGGAAACACATAATGGAATAATGGAGTCAAAATCTAGAAGGCACAAAACATTCTAGGTCATGATAAAAGAGAAGAAAAAAAAAATATGTTTTTAAGACTGAAATTAATTTTTGACATCTCTAAAAACTATCTAAAAATTAATTGATAAATAACTGTTAGATCCAATCCAAAAATATTTAAGTTTAGTTTTATATTTTAAAGAACAAATAAGTTTATGTGTTTTTTCTTTATATGGTAGAACTTCAATGTAATTAGAGTATTCAACTTCGAGGTCTACAAAACATATATCTCCATTTATAAAAATAAATGGAGATTGTCATTTAAAAAGATACAAATAAAATATAAATTGTGGGTCACATCAACAAATGGGTCATACCATCATTAATTATTTTTAAATTTTATCGTATCTTTATCTCTCTAAATGGAAGAAATGAAGTTGATCCAAAATAGAGAGGATCCTGACTTGATAATTGGACAGTTAGAATTCGAGTAATTAGAATGTGAGATTAGGCTTCATCGGAGCTACATGGAAACATATAAACCACAATGACATTTTTTTTGTAGCGAAATCTCAATCATTCATCTTGTTTACCACATGCACTCAAAATCAATTGAGATGAATTTGAATGGTACATATCTTCCGAGAATCCCAATCCCCCCACTTTATAATTTTTTGTGTTGTATAAAAAAGAAATTTAATTTCCTCTAAAAGTCACAATATTTTTCCTTTTTTTTAAAGTTTATTTATAGAAACCATGCATTTTTCCTTCTAAAATACCTTATACATTTAGTCATTTGATTTTTTTTATATTGTAGAAAATACCACATAAAATTCACACATAAAAATTGATCAAGACATCAAGCAATCACATCTCCTATACATACATTTTAGAATGGTGAAATTACACAATCCACTTCGCATAACAAAATGAAATACCTAAGAAAAGTGACATGTGACAAGTTGAATCACAAAGATATGAATATGAAAATAACTCTTGCAATTTTAAAACTTAAATTTCACTTACTACCATTTATGACTTACCAAAAGGACAAAACATACACCAATTAAATATTTTGTCAAAGTCAAATTTTTCAAAAACAAACAAGGAATTATATTAAATTAACATAATGAAAGAAAGATTCAAAAAAAAATCGGTCAAGAAAAAGTCAATAATTAAAACATGATAAATCCGAAT
>Ga0228710_1000997_pt1 | contig 40526 bp, 11 predicted proteins | sample MedpolnodulmetaG_FD_177995 | JGI IMG/M metagenome (GOLD analysis project Ga0228710, IMG submission 177995) | Root nodule microbial communities from Medicago polymorpha collected in Santa Monica, California, United States - pink nodules | ecosystem: Host-associated > Plants > Roots > Nodule... | reverse complement strand
GGAGGGGGAGGTTGTGGGCGTGTGGGGAGGAGTTGGTAGAGGAGTGTTATCTAATGTTACTTTGCAGGATAATGTTTCCGATAGCTGGCAGTCACTTCCTGACATCACAGGGGGCTACACGGTGCGTACAGGGTATCAGGTGCCTACCAATCAGGAGGATACTATCTTGGACGATACAGAAAAAATGATTTGGCATCCTCAGGTGCCTCTGAAGTCTCCATCTTCGCTTGGCGTCTGCTTCGCAATAGACTCCCGACAAAAACTAATTTACTAAATCGTGGCATCATTTCAGCTACGGCTAGTAATTGTGTGGCCGAGTGCGGACAGTTGGAAAGCGCTCAACATTTGTTTTTGCAGTGTGGTTCTTTGGCCACAATTTGGCAGCATGTTCGATTTTGGATTGGTGTGTTTGGTGTTGATCATTAAAGGATTCGTGATCATTTTGTTTAATTCACTAATTGTTTAGGTGCCTCAAGGGCGCGGCGATATTTTCTTCAATTCTTTTGGTTACTTTCTGTTTGGCTAGTATGGAACGAGCGTAATAGTAGGCTTTTTGATAGTTCTCACACTCTTAATGTAGAACTCATTGAAAAGGTCAAATTTCATTCATACGGGTGGTTGAAAGCTAATAACGCCACTTTTGTTTTTGGTTGTCGGCAGTGGTGGTCGGACCCCTTAGCTTGTTTGGTATCGGCTGACTGTCTGTCTTTGTATTTGTTTCGACTGGATCTTTGTTTTTTGAGCGCCTTCTTTGGTACGTCTTGTGCTAGAGAGACGTTTCTGTTAGTGTGAATATATATACCATTTTTGCTTCTTAAAAAAAAATAAAAATCACAACCTTTATGTTTCTAAAAATAAAAAACAATAACTTGTTATTATGAAATTAAATTATCACAAATCATTCAATGTTTTTGAGAATATCAATAATTTTAAAGGACAATTATGACTTATATTTCTTTTTCCGATCAAGTAGCCCAATGACGAAAAATTCATGCCACAATGTCCCTACCAACTAAGATATGTTCATGGATGCTACAAATTTATATATAAGGTACCCATATAAAGTGCCCTACTATTCAAAATTCATGGATCACCGATCCTCAAAAACCCATACCAAACTATTATTATATTTCTTTATTATTTTTTAGAGGATTTCTTTATTATTTTTTATTTCTTTATTATTATACAAAACAAAAGGAGAAAAATGTGATTTAACATGCATTATCTTTCCACACCACTTAACTTTGAACACGAAGTGTCCATCAAACAAAACAAATATGGTCTTATGTCTAAATTCTTCCCGCCAAAACCAAACATGTATCCTAAATTTGAAACACACACAAAGACTTTCTTAGCACACTTTTGATAAATTCGGAAACAACTAGAAATAGAATCAAGAGAATTTATGTCTTTCCCATTTTGGGTCCCACACCTCATACAATTCCAAATATACGGTTTTTATTGCCACGTGCATTCTCTTTAGATTCCAACAGAAGCTTTTTACTCGGTTTTTTCCTACGACTTCCTCAGTAAGCAACTCAAGTGGCTATAAATAATAAGTAACAATTCATATTTGTATATTTTCAAAGAGACAAGAAAAAGCCACTTTTGAAAATGGTTATGAAATTGAAGATTGAAGAAGGTTGCCGGACACCAAAACACAGCGGTTGTCGGATACCGCCCGCAACGATGTGTCCCTCGGCACCAAAAAAGAAGCTGATGGTTTATTCAACGAAGAAGAAGGTCCCACCCAAGAATGGTTACTTCCAGCCCCCTGATTTGGAGCTGATTTTTAGAGTTTTGCCTATAAGGGAAAAGGAATCTAAGTTTTAACTCTATAGTCTATACTTATGAAATAGCGTTTTTCTTTTTCAATTGTAATTTTTAGAACTCTAAAAATTTACCTTACTCCACAAATTTATCTTACTCCACAAGTTTTTAGTTGCTCTCATGTAATTGAAGTATGAAATGGTATCTTTATATTTTGTTTTTAAGTTTTCTTTTTCATTGACAAAAAAAAAATGCGTGGTAGGTGTGGTTCATGTATATTTGTATTTATACAAGTTTATTTAATTGATATTTACCACAGCAATTATAAACCAATAATTTTTGCTTTAATTCATTGCATTATTTGAACTGTTGTTCATGTAATAATCGTAATTATATGATTTTGATATGTAATTCTATGTGCCGGTATCACATGTGACATGTCGGCATATGATATTTATATTTGTTGGACACTAGGTATTTAATCTGAAGTGTCGGTTTATATAGTTACAATAGACAATCAAGTTCTTCTATCTACACTTAGTAAATTCTCGGTTATTAGAGTATCACTTGTAATATCAACTATTGATGAATTATGATTGGTATTATATTTCAATGAGTAAGTAATCATGATTTTGTTGACTAAATACAACTATGACTATGGATGCATATTAATGTTTATTTTTTGAACTTTATTATCTACTTATTTTAGAGGATCCTATTAATTGTGGTGATGATGTGGTGATTGTGTCGTGGTGCCGTCATGTTGGTTTTGCGTGGTTTGTTGTGGTTGGTAGTGTTAGTTGTGCCGCGAGATGGTTGGGGGAGGTAGTGGAGGTGTAGGTTTGTGTGGTTGTGTGTGTTGGTTGTAGTGGTGTGGGTCAGTTGGGGTGGTCGTGGATAATATGGACTCAGATCTGGCGTCAGATCGCTCGATGGACGGAAGCTAATTACGAGGCTTGGTAGATGTGGTTTAGGTAGGGAGGTGGTTGTTTTATTGGTGTTTCTATGGATGGTGGTGAGCTCTTAGTGTTTTTGTTGTTGTCCGCCTCTGTTTTGGGTCCATATCCGTCGTTGCTAGCTCCTTTTGCATTTGTGTGGCTTTTGTGTTTGGGTACTTGAGTGTGGGTGGTCTTCGAGCTGAGCCTTTTCCTTCTCTTATATGATTTTAGTTTGCAACACTGCCCATCCTGTCAAATGCCTTATAGATTTGTGTTCTGGATTCTGGTGCACCGATTGTTTTTGCTTCGAGATTGGAAATTATTGTCTAGTGCAAGTTTGTTTGGTTGGTCATGGTGTCTTTTCCAATGGATCGATGGTGGCTACTTTGCTGATTTGTTTCTGGAGTTTGAAGGGTTGATCACTTTTGATTCGAGATTGGGAGTCGGTGCTTTGATTCAAGGTTTGCTTTGGACTATTTATGGCGATTTTCCTTGGTTGACCGGGGGTAGAGAGGTGGTGGGGGCCAACTAAGCGTTGGAATATGACATTTTTGGATGTGGCTTAGCTAAGGTGATGAGAATATATAGGTGGTTTGATTTAGAGGGGTGTTTTTTGGGTGAGTAGCGGGCGAAGGGTGTTTATGTAGTTCGTTTTCAATGGCCGTTTGCGATGGAGTAGTTTGATTTAGGTGATGAAGTTGGTTTTGGTGGTTGTTGCTCTCATGGGGGTTGAAGGTAGGTTAGGTGATGGATGTATTGTGTCTTTTATGGTGTTTCTTTTGGGTGTTCCGCCTATATACGAAACCTTTATTTTGTAATCTTTGATACGGGTCTTCGTTCAGGGGCCATGTTTTTAATAAATTTTGTTGCTAAAAAAAGTGAACAATTTGCTTTGGAGTAAAAGAAGTAATCATAAGTTCCTAGCCATTGATGAATATGTCAATGTTTGATATTTCAGTGTATTCATTTTATAAAATTAATGGCTATACATTGTAAATGTAAAATTTTTATATTTACATTTAATCACAACTCTTCAGTTTGCCGCATTGTATATTTTTCAAATATGATCTCAGTGTAAAAATCCAAAAAGCAGTTATGCAATTGTTTATTGTCTTGCCGAGTTGTGATTGATTGTCGATGTAAAACACCTTCTACATGACAGTGCATATCGCTTAATTTCTTTTTTATTATTCATGTATATTTAACAATCAATGGTTGTTTATTCCTCAAAGATTACTTTATCATCTAGTCTAGAGTGAATTGCTATTCTAGAGGAGTGAAATGCTCTAAACAGAACATATGCTCTGAATATATATGCTACAGAAATCAGCCAGATTTGTAAACCATTGTTTACATAGTCGGTGTGGCTGAGACCTAAAGCTACAAGACCCTCATCAAGAGAGCTCTATTTGATATGTCAAGGTTTAAAGCCAGAGATAAAGATATAGGGTGTTTCATGAGGCTTGTCCTAATGAATGTTTGGTGTTAACATAGTACAAATTCTGTAAGTTGTAAACGTATTTTTGGTGGTCTTTTACTCCATAATGCAGTGTTGTCAAGTAGTGGCTATAACAAAATTATCGTGCTATTGTGTAGTGTCTATTACATTGTAGCGTAGAAAAATTAGAATGTACACCTATTATCCGCATTCTGGATTGGCAACACAGCTGTAATGTGAAATGTCGATGTAGGAAATTCTCGAGTTCACATCCACGTTTTGATGCTAATGTTATTCTTGAATTCTATCTCTGCAATTCTTTCTGATCTGTTAAGAGTGGTGATACATTTTTTGTGCATATGATATTAACACATTTCCACTTGTGTATTAAAGCAGATTAATGCAAACTAAAGCTCGAATCTCCTCTGAGAGTGGTGTCCACATTTAGTTTTCGACGTTGCCTCAAACATAGTTTACTCCTGTATGTGTGGGAAACCAAAAAAATATGTAGCTTCCATTTGCAGATCAAGTTTATCCATCCAAATATGTTTTTTGTTCAATTTAATGTATCCTTATATGAATTTTCTCTTGAATGTTTCCTGCAGGTTGATCAAGAAAAGAAATGGGGTGATGTTGTTTCTGCACTAAAACTGGAAGGAAACAATGCAACTTTATGTGCTCAAATTGAAAAGCTCTATAAAGATCTTCTGTTCAAATTTGAGACATTGTACTTCTACAGGTCTCCTGCAACTGGCAGCGATACAGGTTAATTGGCGGTTTCTACATATACGGTTTCAGTTTATAATTTTACTTGACTGGTTGAACATAACATAATACATTTCATTTCAGTAACATCATTGTATTATGTTTGTGCTGCATTTGGGTACGTATTAAGTTGAAGGGAAGCAAAACTCAACCACAAGTTTATCTCAATTAATGGACGACCAAGATTATCTAAAGGCGGCAAAGATATCCGAAGACTACTCTAGTCAAATTACAGGTTATGAAGATATAGAATTTTAATGAGAGGAAAACTGAATTCATTGATTGAATGAAAAAAAAATGCACTCAAGTAATTAGTAACTAGCTAACTATACCTGAATCAAAATAAGTATCATAACAGAATACAACCAACTTTGGTAACTGAATTTACTAAAGTTCCAAAACCGGTTTGCTACTTTGTGTATTTTATTATCTGCACTATGGACATGAGTTTACTTTAGTAACTCAGTGATTTGTTGCAAGAGTTTAAATGGATTTGGATTATGAGAAGCCAAAAATCAACCATATCGTTGGTGGTTCGAACATGATCCTCTGTCCAGATTTCCTTGCAGATTTTGATTTTATTTTTCATAAATCTAAAACATGAGTTTGAAATATGGACCAACCCATCTTGATCGAACGACCACGATGTGCTTGACTGCGTACAATCACAGGTCACATGAGTGTGACTTCTCACAATCCAAATTCAGTTTAATGGTGGCTCATGTGAATTCAGAGGTGCTTAAGCTGCAATACTCAAGAAAAGAAGAAACGGAGATGTGCTCCAATAGGACAGAGTGGATATAATATATTCCTCAAACAGGAATGTGCTCGTCTAAAAGCGTATCATCAGGACATAAGTGGCAGAGAAATCGTAGACATGGCTATTGATGCTTGGAACAAGTTGTCAGACAAGGAGAAACAGGTACGGTAAATGAATTTGACATAATAATATCGATTAAAAGTCGAAAGTTTATATTTTTGCAACAAATGATGTTTGAAATTTGCCATTTCTAATTACTTTTCATGTAGCCATATGAAGAGGAAAGCAAGGAGATAAAGGAAAAAATTAAAGAAGCAATGCTACAAAAGAGTACTCAAGATCTTAAAGAAGAGATGCCTAATGTGTTTGGTGGATTTATGTCTAAGTCTAACTGTGTAACCTCAGAACCTCTTTCAAACTACACTTTTGTCAACAATGCAGCGGCGGACTTAGCTTTTGAAAGGATAGAAAAAACATCCGAGGATCCCTTTTTCCCAGGTGATTTGAATGATTATCGTTCGTTAGATTTGCCAACCGGGGAACCCGAATGACTATATACTTGTCGTTGGGTAAGTCATTTTTTGGTTTTTGAAGCAATGCTATTGCCTACGGTTTTGGGACTCAAACTTAGCCTAGCTGCTTTGTGTCTATGGTTTTGAAATAGCAACAAGCATTGCTCTAGTGAATTATGTATAAAACTATAAAGGCTTGTGTTGCGAAATATGTGTATAAAGTATAAACTATGTATTGCAAAATTTTGTTGCCATGGTTGTCAATTTTCTTTTGAGAAATGTTATTTTTCTGTTGAACTATAGTTATAAAACATAAAGACAAAATGACTATGTTGATGTAATGGTTACCGGATAATAGTTGTGGAGATGAAGCAAATATGGTGTTTGTGGTTTATTCAACAAATTAAAGAGTAAATTTTTTGGATGCTGTTAGAAAAGAATTAATGCAAGTAAGGAGGAGTAACAATCAAATTAAAAACTATATGATATGGATCAATGAAAGGGAAGGAGAGATAATGAGCAAGAAAACAAAAAGGACTAAGGAGTAGTGAAGAGCCTGGTTGATGCAGCCAAGGATCACTGAGGAAACAGTTCCAAGCTAAGTAGAAAAGAAAAACCAGTTTGGCAGAAGATAGTGAAATCATAATCTATAATCAGCTGACAGCTGACAGATTTAAGAAAGTCATAATCTTCCAAATTGAGAAGACTAAACTCAAAGATAGATGCACTAATACATTTTCAGTACTTTTTAAGTCCTTCTTAAGGTGTCACGGTTCCTACTTATAGTTGAGAAGAATATTTTCTTTTTTCACCCTTCTCTCTTCTCGTACACCCTATTCGGATTACAAAATCCGAAAAATGGAGGGTTTTTTAACGTGTCTGGGAAGGTTTGTAGGGCGTTTAACGCTTTTTGGATTATAAAATCCGAAAGCGCATGAAAAACTAGTAGGATGGGAAAAGAAACAGTCAATTTAAAATCCACTACTTATAATTTTGGGCCATCCCATTTTTCATTTCTTTATCTTTCATTACCACCTTATGTAACAGAGACTGCATTGGATATGGAAAGGATACATTAAATTGAAATACTTTTGTCTATGCTTGGGTTAGAAATTTGAATCTCAGCTTTGTGGCACATTAGGTTTTGCATGATTGGTTTACCTCATATCTTAAAGAGTGTTTACATCATTTGAACATTTTTATCTGTGACATTGGCTAAGAGGACAATATGGAATTTGTGAGCAGATTAGAATTCATACTTGAACAAATCATTGCCTCCTATCTTTAATGCCTATCATTTCATGCACTTATTATTTGCAGAAATGGAATCTTATAATCAGTAAATATAAGATTTTTTTTCTTCCATTTCTAAAATTCATCTTTTTCAAGGTAAGCGTAATTCAGATCATAGTGAGTTTCTTCTTTTTTCCCATTAGAGAACAAAGAAAAACCACAGGGGAAGAAGAGGAACAATTGGTCATATATAGCAAGATGGATCGTTGGAGAGTTGAAGATTAAAGTCATTTGATATAACGCCATCTCTTTTTGATCTCATTGTGTTGGGATTATGGGTGGTAAGCTATGAACCCAACATAAATACTTGATTTGGATGGTTATACAAAATTTTGTTTATTTAATGTTTTTCGGACGTGCACTCCAAAATTGGTATTTTGATTTAGAAAGTGCTAGACATAGATTATTTATTTAACGGACATCGAATATGAACATTTGTAGATTCTAGTTGCGAGACAGGAGCTATGTTTACAATCACGCACACTATCGAAAGGTAATGATATTTTATCAGTCAACAGAGCGAGACTTCGAAAATTAAAGGATAAAATAGATCTTCGTTATCTACAAGACATCGAGTTATGTAGAATGCGATTAATGAAGGTATAATTGTTATTTTTTTCTTCATAATTTAGATATTATTTAGAGATTTTATATAGAAAAAAAAAATCAAAATCTATTTTTTGTTTGTTTATTGTGATAAAATCAATTAAAAAACAATAATAGAGTTTGTTTAGATACAACTATATAAAAAGAATATTTTGTTACAAAATAATATCAATATTTTGACAGTTATTTTTTTTTCTTTTTTAAATATGATCTTTTGTTACAAAAGACACAAAATGGTTAAAATATGTTGAGGTGTCAAATAATTAAGATAGGGCAATATTGTAGTTTTGCTGGTCATTAATTTTCGTAATTAGAGAAAGTGAAAGAAGCTAGTGAAAATCAAAATACTTATTAGTATTAATTATAATTCAAAATATTTGTTCTAAATATTTGAAGAAAGTACAAGCTACAAACCAGTGGGCGACAGAGTAGAAGAGAAAGAGAAAGAAGCTAGTGAAAATCAAAATACTTATTAGTATTAATTATAATTCAAAATATTTGTTCTAAAAATTTGAAGAAAGTACAAACTACAAACCAGTGGGCGAGAGAGTAGAATTAACAATTTTTTATTTTAAGGAAACCATAACAAATATTTAGAGACATCAGTTAGTCACATATATTTAAAAAATAAGAAAAAGAAAATAATTAAATAATATATATTCTAAAATAATTAAATGATATATATTTTAATGTGTGTGTCTAAATAGTGTATCTGAATGCTTCTGAGTTGTGAGCACCTAACTCCCTAGCTAGTTGCACTCCTAGATTATTAGGAATGAAAAAGTTAAAATTTGCACTTATATAGAGCAAGTTCCAAGGTAAGCTAGAATGAAAGGAGAGAGTTGTGTTTGGTGTCTCGACAATCAACGTAAAACTTTGTCAAATTATTTGATATAGACTAAATACGAAATAGTGTTGTTGTTCCATGTATCTATTAAGTAAAATCCAATATTTAATAGTTTGGTTTTCTTTTTTAGTAGAATAGTTTTTTTTTTCTTTTCAAGTTGTAGAAAATTCAGAATTCAAACTCTATGAACATCCTTACAACTATTAATAGAGTTGTATTTTTGGATTTAAATACTGGTCAAAATTTTAAAAACTTACCAAAACATATTCATATTGTGGAAACTGCTATCACAAACATGAAACATTGATTCAATCATGGCATGGGGTGTGTAATCCTGATAGTGTAACAATGTCATGTAAGTGATCCCAAGGACAAATCGGTGGAAAATCTATTCTACAACTTTATTAACCACAAAAACATACGTTGTTAATCACTTTTTTAACATGAATTTCATTAATCGCTTTAACTACTTAATTAACTACAAAAATGCAAAGTACTAATCACTTATTTTACATAAATATATGTACTTGTCATTTTCTTGAAACTATGTTAAAATAATTTATTAATAACTTGTATTTTTGTGGTTAATGAGATAATCAAAGTAATTGATAAAATTTATGTTAAAAAATGGTTAAAACATACATTTTTGTGTTTCACAATGTTGTAGAATTAATTAACAACAAAACTCAAATTTTGTGTTACAAATTGTTATTTCCATATTAAAAAAATGACAGAAAAATACCTTGTTCATCATATTTATATAGCATACACTTTTGTGTCACCGTATGTTGTAAAAAATGTGTGTTCATATAACTGCACACAAAAATGGATACAACACCCATTAATCTAAATTATTCCCGCAAAAACCAAACATGTGGCCTAAATTTGGAACACAACACAAAACTTTTCTAGTACAACTAGATGTCTTTAACACTTTGGGTCCCACACCCAGAAACACGGTTGTTTTGCCACGTGGATTCTCTTTAGATTCCAACAGAAGCTTTTTTCGCGGTTTTTTCTACGACTTCCACAGCAAGGAACTCCTAAATTGAGTACCTATAAATAACAAGTTACAAAATCAATTTTTTGTTGAAAATTGTTATGAAATTGAAGATTGAAGAAGGTTGCCGGATACCAAAACACAGCGGTTGTCGGATACCGCCCGTGACTATGTGTCCCTCAGCGCCGAAAAAGAAGCCGGTGGATTATTCAACGAAGAAGAAGGTCCCACCGAAGGATGGTTACTTCAAGCACCCTGATTTGGAGCTGATTTTTAGAGTTTTACCTATAAGGGAAAAGGAATCTAAGGTCTAAAACTCTACTTATAAAATAGCGTTTTTCTCTTTTGATTGTAGTTTTTAGAACTCCACAAATTCATGTAATTTGATGTATGAAATGGTAACTTAATATTCTGTTTTTTAGTTTTCCTTTGCATTGACAAAAGAAGCGTGGTAGATGTGGTTGTATATTTGTATTTATATGAGATTATATATGATTGAGATTTTACCATAGCAATTATAAATCGATGATTTTTGCTTTAATTTATTGCATTCTTTGAACTGTTGTTCGTGTAAAAGTCGTAATTAGACAGATTTATCTACCAATTTTGAAGTCATACAACAATATTTCTAAGCAATGTTTGGGAGCATTGCAATGGATCATGGCCCGAATTCGCAAAGCTTCTATTAGAAGGTTACACAACACATGTTAAATGCTAAAAGATTCATTACACAATATAACTCCTATTACGAATATAAGTCTCGTATCATCAATCAAATTATACTTTTATTTTAACTCTAAACCTTTCACTACATTATTTACCTATTGAGTATTGACTTGAGCGTTAGAACACCATAAATTTTAATTGTCAATTATTTCTTATAGAAGCAACGAAATCAAATTATACTTTCATTTTAACTCTAAACCTCACTTATTGACAATCTGACATTCACTCATATATATGCCACTCTTTTAGCCCTTGTTAAACCAACTTGAACTTCTCTTTCAGCACAAAAGTCTTCATACTTCTCCATTCATGTTCCTCCACAAATCCTTCACCACTTCATGATAGCCTCCTACATCGCTCCATCATTTTATGATTCTAAATAGCTTAGGACCCCCAAATATAAAATTAGAGAGAATAATAAAGGAGGCATGCTAGAGTTTCATAAAATACCACAACACGTCCCTTAAAAAAAAAATAATACCACAACACGACATAACAAAATAAGGGTTAAAATCGAATAGATCGTAAAGCCTACACTAAATTTATAAACCTAACAGGTCCACCAACATGAACACAATAACATAATATCTAACACCTCTCCTCAAACTCATGATGCAACAACACGAAACATTGAGAGTTTGTCAAACAAAAAATGAAATAAAATACTTAATAAATTTTAAACTTATTACAATTTTACCCTGAACATAAGAGATCAAACCAAACCAACTAATATTATAATCAACTAAGAGGAGAAACCAAAGTGAGTAACCATCATAGAGAGGAGCAACAACCAAAGAGAGAAATCATCATAGAGAAAAGCCAAATTATACCAAAAAGAGAGAAGCAACCAAACAAAAAAGCCACAAACACAAGTGACAAAATCAATGATGATTGTAAGGAATTTACTCCACCAGGATTGAAAGGAATGATGAATACATCACGATGGTGAGAAGGGAAACCAATGATCTCTGACAAACTCAGTGGTGAATCAGAGAGCTTCTCACCTTTCTTGTTGTGATCTTGCAAAAAACGATCGATGTTGTTGTCGCATTGATGCTTGATCATTGAAGAAAAGGCTTGAACACTTGATTGATTTGCAGGTAGGGGTGGGAATAGGCTAGACCGAGCTAGGCTTTGAAAGACCTAAGCCTGACCTGTCAAATTTTTTTAAAGCCTGGCTTGCGGCCTGTCATAGGCCTACTTAGGCCTGAGCCTGACCTTCTGAAATCCTGATACAATCTGATAGCCTGCTTAAAAGCCAATATCTTATGGACATCCTTAAATAAGCAATGTGATCTAAATTCAAATAAAGTAGCGAACTAATAGATAAATTAGATTAAACTCTCTTTTGATAATCACCATGAGATTTTAGGGGATTTGACTAAATATTGTATCATATTTTAATTCTAGTTTATAATAATACATTTTATATATGCAAAAAATTAATGCATACTAATAAGTTTAAATTACTGAAAAAGTTAACAAATTTATATTTTAATTCAAAGTACAAAATATCATATAATAATAAATAATATTATCATGTTTACTTAAACAGGCCAGCCTAATAGGCTTAAAAGGCTTTTTGAATGGTCTGTGGCCTGACCTTTTAAGCTAAATAGACTTCTAAAAAAGCCTAGGCCTTCTCTATTTAAGAAAAAAGCTTGTTCTGGCCTGTCGTAGGCTAGACCGTAGGCCCCTGTAGGCCGACCTGACATATTCCCAACCATATTCGCGGGTATCTCGCTGCCTTCAAAAATCACAAATTGAGTTTCTACATCCTTCGTTTCTTCTTCTGAGGCATCGATTGTAAAAACACCATCGTTGTTGCAAGCATCACCAAAGAAACAAGATATCTCCCCAATCTTGATGGAGAATCCATAAAAAACTGGAGCAATTGAAGAGGTAGCAACCATAATAATTGGACTTTCAAAGCTGCTAAAAAGAATTGAATTTTGTGAAGTTGAAGATTCCATATTATGAGGAGAAACGCAGATAACTTCTTCTTCTTCTTCATCATCAGATCCATCTTCTGCGCAATTTTCGAAATCGGAAGCGGAATCACAATCTTCATCTTCCTCCCTTGGGTATCGCTTTGATACCATGTTGAGAATCATGGAGTCATAGGGAGAAAGATCATAAATGTATGCAAGATATAGACCATATGAGTATTCATGAGAAGAATACTCATAGAAATTCATATTGAATAAACATAGATTGAAAAAAGATGGATGAATGAGTACAATGGTATATATATATTTATATTAGTTTGAGTAACTAACTCTAACTAACTTCTAACCAAGCCACTAACATTAGTTTACCTATCAACTAACTATAGTTGATTACCAACTCTATTTTAATTACCTTAACTATCTCCACGTAACTTCCAACTCTTTTAACATCAGTTGTTCTAGATGGTATTAAAATTTTATATTGGTCTTGGTTTGTAGTTAGAGCTAGAGCTAAAGATTATATCAATGTGCTCTACTATTTTTATTTTGTCTTCTAAGTGATTAATACTATTTTATAATGATATTGAATACTCCTTGTACTCCTGTAATTCATCTGTATTAAAAAATGATTGAAATTATGTGAACATGCATGATTAATCATAGGTGATTACTATATTAACAATTGATTTTTTTACTTTACTAAGTACCCACTTTAGTTGAGTAAAATCCATAAATTTTATACTGGACGGTGATCGACAATCTTGAAATTAATCGCATGTTAGATTTCAGAATCTTATATAGGTATTAGGAAATGAACATAAATATAACATAGAAATTAAAATAGATATTCACATTCACCAACAAGAACATAAACACAAGGTTATCATAGCTTTTTATGAATAGATGCGATGCAATCTATACTAATGTTGCTCTAAGTTCAACATTTGACATAAAAAATTATAACAAACAACTTGTAACAGTGTATTTCCCGACTTTATATTTTCTTTCGCTCGTTTCCTACACACTTAGTTCCTTTGAGTAATGATATGTGGACATATCTAATTCTCACGCACTCGTTTAACACTTTATTTTTTCTTTATCTCACTCCTTCCATTACATCATTAATATACATTAATCACATCATTCTCTCTATTTCTTTATCTTAAGATGTCAATTGAGTTTTAAATGTCTATCAAATGTTTTCATTGTTCCTTTCATATAAGTTCCCCGTGTACGATCTCTTCTCGTGAACCAAAATTATTGAATGGTGCTCCTATAGAAAAACAATATGATGGTGAAATATACAGAAGCCAAATAAAAAGGGGAAACACTAGCATACCAATAATGATATCCGTACATTTTTTGCATTTGAATAATGTTATCCGTACACTATAATAATTTGTAAGTTTGCACGTACCCTAAAAATAATAATATTTGCCACACCTCTGGCATCTTCATTTCTTTTCATAAGAGAGAAAAGTTATACTTATTGATAAAATCAATTGGGAATAGCAAATGCAAAGGGAGTAGATTTAGAGGGTTAAAATCGAGCAATTAAAACTTAGGATTAAAACTTAAATCGAGCAATTGAAATTGAGGAGGCTAAAATTGAACAATCGTATTCATGGGACTTAGGGTCAAAGTTGCATCTAAGTCTTTTTTTGTTATAAACAAATGTTAATATGTTAATTGTCATGATAACATTTTTTTTTTCCTTTGTCAGAATTCGGAAAAACTTTTAGTTCTTACTCTTTAATTCTCGCCCAAAAGAGATGAAAAAAATATGACTAAGAAAAATAACAAGAATATATTCTTCTTTATGTCTTATTTAAAGTAATTTTACACAAAAAACAAATCGCTTAAAAAAATATACAGTCAAAACCCATATTTATATCATTTTTTAAGAGATTTATATTATATTTAATATTTCTTAATGTTCTGTCAAAAAATTTCTTAATGTATCAAATATCTATTTTATTTATTTATTTATTTATTGAAAGATCTATTTTATTTATTTATTATCCATTTACAATTATCTTTCTCATTTGTTAATTTCTTTTTCAATTATGCCCTAAATATTTTTGAAGAAAACTAATATTTTGATCTTTGAAATTGGGTAGAGTAATTTAGTCCCTTAAATTTTTAAATGACTTTCGTTTTAGGGGGAATAAATGGCTATTTCTTACTGTTTTAATATCTTGAGGAAAAAAAAAATAGTAAAAATCTTCATTGTATATCTGGTTGGGTTAATTTTACAGTTGATTGTTTCTTTTTGGTTGTTTTTTTTTTCTTTCTTTTCTGTTTGTTTTCTACCATGCAACGGTTCGAGAACCCTTTTGTACTATCACTCTTTTGATAAATTCATTTTGCCATAAAATAAACACGAGATTTCCTTTTAATTTAAGACTTTATTGAAACAACCTAACAATAAGACTTATGATGTAACTATATATCTAACAATAATATTTGTTTTTTTAGTACAATGAATAATATTTTTTGAAACGATCTATATAGAATCAATTTTTCCTATTAAACATCAATTGAAACATAACAAATGAAGTATGCATACATGGATATAGTGGCATATAAGGAAGAGTTGAGCTCTTTGAAGAGACATTTATATTAATGAAAAATAGTTGAAATCAATTGGAACAAATTAGTTTCATAATATGAACGCAGAACGTATAACATTATTAAATCATCTATATATTTTGGTAGAACTAGATAATTTTTTTAAATATTAAAGCAGCAACAGATTACAGTTCGTCTTGTAAAATTAACCAAACAATTCCAAGACCATAAAAGTAAAATACTCTTTATTCCCATTTTTTTTTTTTTGACAAAAACTTAGTTTCTTTTGTTTCACTTTGATACAATATTCTGTTCTTTAAACTATGATGAATATAAAGCATATCCTTCATTATTGACCACTTTTGGACGTACCAAGTGGAACTGATATCATCCAACAGTGCTTTTATTACCAATGATTTTCCTTCATTATTGACCACCTTTGGACGTGTCGATGACACCCATTTTTCCTGTGGCGATGAGATTACACAAATTTAACCAGAGGTCTTGAGTTTGAATTTTAGATCGAAGCAAAGTTGAAACTCTTGAAGACATTTTTGCCATCCACGTGATCATACCCGAGGGCGAGTGTGATTAGGACAGTTGTGAACTTGCTATACTCGGTTTATAACCAAAAAAAATTAAAGCAGTGGAACTGATGATGTTCATATACGCTAGCATCAAATAGGAACCGGCACATACAACATTTGGTTACTTACTACATTTTTCAGCACACAGAAGCATCAAAATCAAAATGACTGACATGAGCAACAAATATTGCATAATGCATATGACAGAAGACATACATCATGTAAAAGTTAAAACGGGTCATGTCCATACATCTGAGATATCTTTATATATAGTAAGAGATTTATTTTCTTCAGTACTCAAGAATATAACGAAGATCGAAATCTAGATTCTAGATAAAGGAGAAATATAATCATGTGACCCCAAATATCCAAGAAGTAAACTAAAGCATATTTAATGATTTATGATAGTACACAAAAGTTCCACCATGGTACAGACATTGCTGATGAGCTACACAGGGTAGTGTGTCTTGCAGTACATACAAATGCCTGACCATCAGGGATTACAGTTCATTATCAGATACACCATTGACATCTTTATTATTTACACTAACTAAAGAATGTTTGAGTTAATTAACTTTTACATGATGAGTTAATTAACTATGAATTACCATGACTAGGTTACATTAGCATCCACTACTACCTAATTAAAATTGAGAATACAAGTAATTGAAAAATGATTTAACTTTTAATTAGATTAGATGATAAGCAAAATATCATGGTTTTTTAAAATTGAGAATACAAGTAATTGAGAATACAAAATAACGGTGACGCTGTGATGTTGTTGAAGTTTTAAAGTATAGTTTTTACTAAAATCATTTTGTGATTCGGTCAAATTCAACGTAAAACTAAAAATCAATCTATATGATTTTTTCACCTCAATATATCAATCTACTATGAAAACAAATTAAAATTGACATAATTATTTGGCTTCACCTTTATTTTTTGGTCCAAGCTGACATAGTCCCACTCATGTGTGCTGAAAATCCTTCGGATCAAGAACCTTGTAGCAGTATTAGTCATTAATTGCAGCTGCAGCATCATCAGGATTCTCATATGTCAAAGGGCTTAATATATTTGAAACAATCAAAACAAATTAAACCCTTCAAAACCTTGTGAATCCTGATGATGCTCCACCGGCAATCAACGACTGGTTTCATCATCAGATCTCTCCATGATTATCATACTTAGTCACCATTCATGCTACATAAGACAGATCAAGCAAGATCGGGAAATAGAGAGGAGGAAGTTGAAGAGAAAAAGGTAATTAGGTAGTGGAACCCTAACCCTAATAGTTCTCTCATCAATAAACCTTTCTTACAAAAAAAAAACAAATAAATTTAATACCTAAAGAGTGTAAGTATAGAAAATAATTGCTAAAAAACTTGAAAGGAAAAAATTATAAAAAGAGAAAATGATAAATTAGAGAGAAGAAGGGTTGAGAGATGTGAGTGGTATGAAGAAGGTTGAAAAATGATGTATATATAGATGTAGAAACGAGATGAGTGTGTGGTTGTTAGTAATAATAAGTGAAGATCGATATTGGTTGGTGCTTAAAGATCTGCCAGTAAGAGAGAGAGAGGAACAGTTATACATCGTAATCCTAGGTACCAAAAACAACCTTAAACTTAAAACCTGTCTGAGCCAGATCTGATACCTCAGATGGAAGAGAATAATAGTATCACATGATGTGTGAGATTTGGGAAAACAAAAGTTACCTATTTTAAGGAAATGGGTTGGCGTTTAGAATTGGAGAATGTATATTGCGTTCTCAATAAGCATTTTCAAAGGGATAACTGACGGACAAAGACAGACAGGCACTCTAACTAGGGTTTCAACTCAACTCCCAACTTTATTGTAATTTGATTGGTTAGTTTTGTAGTTTTTTTTGAAGGATAGTTTTGTAGTTTACTTGTTTACCCTCTATTAGCCTTTTATGGACTCTTTTATGTTTCAATATTATTGTACTTTTAAAGGTTAATGGGATCATGGATATACTCATTCAACATTTGTTAATTGGTTGGGTTATCCTCTCTATTTGTCGACCATTTAATTAGTTAATACTTTTTTTTTACGATAGATCATCAATGTAATCTCTAAATTATCACTCTCATTTTAATTTACTCCTTAAATAAATTATATAAATATAGTAATAAATAGTTTTTAGATAAATATGTTAATTTAGTCTTTATCATCTTATGAAACCACATAATTTGGGAAATGTTAGAAATATTGTACTCCCCTAGTCTGATATTATGTGACCTAGTTGACTCTGTCATGTATGTCAATACACAATTTTGAACTTAAATATCTTTAATAATCTATTTGAAAAAAATTATAAAAATTTGATATTTTGAAAATATTCGTCTGCACACGAATCCAACATCTTATATGTTATATTTTGTCTTTATATATTAGTAGAAAAATAAGGTCAAAACATGTTATGTGAACGGTAGACATTTTAAAATTAAGTCATTTAAAATGGGACGGAGTGAGTATTTGAAAATTATGAAAAGTGTTGAATTTGACATTTTAAAGGTTAAAATATTGTTGAATTCAATGCACACTTACTAATTTTGGTTTCCTTCTTAGCATAAGCAATATATTTGGATGCCAAATTAAAAAGAGTGTGATAGTTTAAAGAATACATTGATGGTTAATTTATTTCTTTTTTATGATGAATTAAATTAATCTCGATTATTGATGTGTGTTAACGTGCTACATTTTTTTTTATAAACTGGAGTATCATGTGGAATTGTTCCAAAAATAACATAACCAAAGCACAAAAATAGCAAAGTAGCAAAGATGTACATGATTACAAATTCCTTTGGTCCTTCAAAATAAATTCCTTTGGCATCACCATTAGAGAGAGCGTCAATGAACAAAATCCTAAAAGAAAAAGTATTTGGCACTATAAGACCAATCAAGTAGTCTCACAAAAGATAACTTCTCAAATCATCACTAATCTTCACATCTTTCATGTGGAGTGTCTCGGTGATCCAAAGCGTGCAAACACAAACAAAGAGATGAGTAATTAAGGTACAATAGTTTATAATGTCAAGGTACATAGTTTACAATAACAAATATAGCAAACTCGATCGAATAATCACATGGGCACATAATGTCATATTTTACAACAAATAGGATAAGAATCATAATCTAATGAGTATCTCTAAAAACCAATTGACAAAGAATGTGACAAAAAGTTTACTTGAAAAGAGGAATCAATCAATCCAATGAGTTTAGTAAGGTCTCTAACACTCAACGGTTGAAATGTTTGAAATGAATTAAAGCTTTAGACTATGGAGTATGAGAGCAACACTTTAAATGTGCACGCGACATGTAGCGTGCACACAAATTTATAGAAATTTAAATTAATAAACACATTAACTTTGCGCAAGCTATAACCTCGCCTAAGTGACAAACTCGAAAGCACATTTTTCTTAAATCTAAATCACTCTCCATCTTCTCAAAACTCCCAAGATCAATTTCTCATAATTAGGCAATGATTTTAATAGTCTCACAACTAACTTAAAACACAATTAACACATTCAAAATCACTTAACAAAAAGTTTATAACACATTCATATATTAGCACAATTTCACACATAAACACACAAACATAAGAGAAAACAGGGTCTTATAAACACTTAAGACCAAGTTTGAGAACACAACTTCATTCTGCAATGTCCCCAAGCTCATTTTTTGAGATTTATTATGATTTCACTGTATTAACCATTGTTCTAAGTATTGGACCGAACCAGCCAGTTGATCCAATTGAACCGGTTAGTATGCGGTTGGTTTGATTCCGGTTTAATTCTTTGGAAGTTTATAGGTACCGATATTTGTTATCTATATCAAATTGTAAATAGCTGCAATAAAAATTGTCTTATTTAGTCATTAATATTCACTTAAGAGATTACACAATGGAAGGGATTAAACTTTCAACTAAATAGTTAAACGTACATATTAACAATCTCACAAGAAATTACATATTTACCATTGTATTTCCTTTTGTTAAAGTATTATCATTCTTCATATTTGTATACTTTAACCTAATTTTTTTTACACATGCATCAAATCAAATCACTCTAAATTTCTAGATCATCTCTAAAAATATCTATTTGACATGATTTGATTTGATGCATATATAAAATAGCTTTCATCTTTAACGCACATAAATCAATCTCTTTACCATATGTGTAACTATAATTGTTGTCATCTGTTATTTGAATGTTAAATCAATATTAATCTATCCTCACATCGTTTCCCACCTCTAAAGAGTAAATATCAACAAGAGAGACGCAAATTTGGAGGCATGACCCATACCCACCGAGCCACCTAAAAATTCTATACCAAATATGGGATGAGATCTCACAAACCTTAAACATGCATGTAGCAAGCTGATTCCTGATGGGATCCACAAAGCCCACTCATATCTTTGATATCCACAATGGTCATATTACAACACCTTAAACTCTGGGTGTGGGAACTTTATCAAGAAAGAGTTGCAATAGACATATCAAACATGTTTTGACATACGAAAATAAAAATTTTAGTTTTGAATTAGTTGTCAGGAAAATCATTAATTTTTGGAGAAAGAAGATTGAAAAGTGAGGATAACACTTCATCAAATTTAGTGTCGGTAGCTAAAGGTGAGCACTATATGAAGAAAAACCATGAAACGGATTTGAGATGTAAGAAATGTGAAAAACATGGCCTAGTGAAGTATAATTCTCATGATGGAGCAATGTTATAGATGATTTTTGAGTCAAATGCTAGATGAGTTTTGAGCCACAAATTCATCCAAAACTTATCGACTTTAGATATATAAGTCACCACTCTTTTCTATTTGTAGGGTGTTTTCTAGTTTATGGTTGGTCCAAAGTTTTGTGTTGGGTGGAGTACTTTCATGTGTCGTTGTTGCTCCTTGCTTCATCGTTGGAGCCCGTACATGTGTGATCACTAGGTGTATTCTTTTTCCCAACATGTAGCACCTCTTATGGTAAATGGTTTGATTAATAAATTTAGCCGTATTAAAAAAAGTCTTGTTATCTTGTGCCATGTGCATTTGATTTGCTAAAAAATGAAGGACATGACAGAACAACTTCAGTTGTCCAGTGTTTAATTTATAAAACTGTTTCAGGTACATGATAAACTGGAGACAATGTACAGGACAAAAACTGATATTTTTGTCCCTCACCAAACCACAACACAACTTTTTGTCCCACATATAAGTTATCTAAAATACCAAAATAGCATTTCGTCCCCCAAAAATCATATAAAACCAAACAAATTATTCAATGCTATTAAAATTTGTCATGTACTGTTCTGCCATGTGTTGTGCTGTTCTGTCTTGTACTATTCTGTCTAGTACTTATTGTTTTGCAAACCAAACACACTTAGGGCACAAGTTAATGAATCCAAAACTAAAAGTTTTTTATTGAAAAGAACAAAAATTTGACTTTAAAAAGTTGAATGCACAACTTTAAAGACAAATATTTCTATTTTAAATTCTTTAGCATATGTCATTGGGGCACATGTTAACATTTGCCTAAAAAAATACTAACCATTCAAACTTGAACCCAAAATAAAAGAACACGAAGTAGAAAGATTTATGACCCAAAAAAAAATATATAAGGTGTATTTGATCTGCTAAAAAATAAATGACAAAATATGGTAGCAAAGGTGTTTAAATATACCACACGATTCCCTTCGACGATATCTATAAAATTGGAACGATATAGAAATTATCAAACACAATAAATTTATTATACGAGAGAGGAATTCTCTTCATAAACTCTCCCACACCGAACAAATAGTGATTTGGTTTATAAATATTTATCAACAAGTATTTTCCAGATAATGAATGTTGGTTAGGTATCGATAAAATTAGAATCCTAAATTTAGTTACTAAACAGGATATGACATTTTTATTTATACTAATGATATTTGAACAATTATTTTGATACAACTTTTTAGACAATCTTGTTGTTCTCTTTTTTGATTGGTCAAAAACAATAGAGAAAGAAAAAGTAAGAGAGAGAATAAGAAGATAATGTGAGTATGAGAGAGAAAGTTGTACAAAAGTTGTATCAAAATAGTTGTACAAATATCATTTCTCTTTCATTTAATATTACCAAAATAATCGCATGATATTAAGTTACATGATATGCATGTTAATTGTTAGAAGAAAAAAAAATATTCTTCAAACAGGATTTTGGCTTCTAGACGTTAACCTTCCTTTGTGAATATGATGGATGAATAAGAATTTTTAGGTAATCGTGTTCATGCCAAAAGAAATCACATCATCCTCATGCATTTAAGGCAAATTTTGGCCATAAAATACTTATGCGGAATCTGAGTAGTAGCATGCATTGCACTATAAGTTGAGTTGTTCTCCAGGTAAAAAGGAATCTCCCCTATATTTATATCATTCATGATTTGATTTCCCTTTCTTTTTCTAATTAAGTAGTGCAAAGAAAACAAGACAATTTGCTATAGTGATTTTTTTTTTTTAAAACTTGGATTTTTATTAGTAAATGACGCCATAATTAAAAAATTTAGAAATATTATTTTGAGGTTTAGGGTGTCACAAACTCATTGTTTATTTATTTTATTTTTTTTAAGGAAGGGTGTCACAAACTCGTTATTTATTTGATGAATGTTAAATGATCGTTAGTGGGGATTAATTAGGATTATATAGATGCATTGCATAATTCAAATGTTTTTAATCGTGATGATTAGCCCGCATTCACAAGAAATATGAAGGGTTTATGTCCACGGACTCCACACCTTCGTATTCTATAACTAACTGATCTCATTAATAATGAGAATTGGTAATGAATAATAATAATAATAATAATAATAATAATAATAATAATAATAATAATAATAATAATAATAATAATAATGGGAATTGATAGATTCTCTTGGAACTTATACACAATTCAAATTTTGATCGAAAATTTGATTTTAATCCTTGAGAAATCCATTTTTTTCAAAGAAATTCCACAATCCTTCGTACTCTAGACTAAAAATCAGTTTCTTTAATTGCAAAAAATCGATTCTTCCTTCAAATTGAACTGAAAGTCAAAAATTTCGGCCAAAATATCTATGTTTTTTATTAAAAAAAAACGCGAGATTATATAAAAAACAATGGCTCTCATTTATTCAATCTTACTCTCTTTCTTGTAATTTTAAATGGCAAATTCTATCGTACACCAATTTTTTTGAGTGTATTGGTACACCAAATCACTAAATTAATAGTTAAATGTGTTATTTTTTCAAGAGAAAAATTGTTTTCTATCACCTATAATTATAATAATTAAATCTTATTTACCAAAAACGTCGACGAAATAAAATTTAATTTTTCTGAATTTTTAGTACTCATAATAGAGAATTTTGATTATTTTTTACAATAAAATGTAAAAAAATTAGTATGATTTTTATAAACAATGAAATGATGTTTTTTCGTATGAAATGACATTTTCTAAAATATAAATGTCAACAAATAGCTCTTTATTTCATAAAATTAATAGTTAATTTAATTAGATTTTTAAAGTAGGAGTACCGGTACACCATAATTTGTGGGTGTACCGTAAAAGTTCCCTTAATAACTTGAAAACCGTATCTCTCGCCTCCAAACTAATTTTTTAGCATTACATACATAAATACAAGGATTTAACATCTCTTATTCACTTATGAAGAAATCATTGTTCACCATTTCAGAAAAGTTCAATCTTAATTGCAACTTCTCCAATCCAAACCCAGACCCCTTTAGCATTATTACTTTCATATAGAAATATGTAATGACAAGTTCTAGCTAAAGGATTCACACCAAAATAACATCGCGTCAAACACTCGATTGCCAAGCCAAAAGCCAAAGAGGCGAAGAAGTTTTCGAACACTCAGGAAACTCAACTTATTGTGGCTGAGAGTGAATCAACTCCAAAAATCAACTACTTTTCGAGCCAAGCTCAGAAGGACACCTTTTTTGGCCGGTTCAACAGTCCATATGTGTTAAAAGATTATGAATTTGACTGGAATTCAATTGTTAACAACCATTTCGATTTTGCCTCCAAATTTGATGACCTTATTTTTTGAATAGCAAAATATAATATATTGATGATCAATAAGAGTACAAGGTGTAACGACCCAATTTTTAGGATATTATTATTTTATTTGTTTAATTAATTATTTGCTTGTTTGATGTGTTTAAATTATTGGACTATTTGGCTTTGAGTCGAAATAGAGGAATTAAGGGTATTTTGGTAATTTTGGAGTGAAGATAATTTTATTAATTTAGAGGTGGAAGGCTATTTAATGAGATAGTAGTAACTTTGGAGGATTAATAGAATAGAGTTAAATAGTAAAAATAAGATTTAAGGGTAGTAAAAATGAGTAGTATTATTTCATTAGTAAGAGTATTGAGTAAGCCCAAATGAAATAAGTGAACTAAGCCCAATTGGTGAGAGTATATAAGACTAGTGGTAGTCACAAATTAGGGTTGTGAAATCATTTGTCAAGTTTATAAAATAGAGGCTAGAGAGAGAATAGAGAAAGTTAGAGAAGAAAGGAGAACTAAAGGAAGAAAAGAAGAGGAAGCTTGGGGAAATCAAAGTAGAGGGGAAGATTGGAGCTAGTAGGTTTAACTTTTGGATTCTAAGGTAAGGGGAAAAGGTTATGTTCACATTTAAAACTTATGATTATTTGTGTGGTTTGGGTCATATCTGTTCTTGCATTTTTGTGAAGTGATTATTGAATTAAGTTGATTTTCGTGCTCCATTAATTATGGATATTTTGAATATGTGAAAAGTGATATAATCATGTTGTTGTTACATGAAAACCTATGTATGGTTGTGATAAGTTAATGTTTAAGTGTTTTTAGCTTATTTGAGTGAAATTCACGAGGTTGTTGTTAAATCATGTCAAATTCATGTTCTATCTTCTTTCTATCACATTGGATATGAAATTAAATGAGAAATTCATGAAGTTGTTATATTGATATCATGTTTGAATTGAATTGTTGTGTTGTTGTGAGTTTTATGAGAACTTGATGATATTCATGGAAGTTGTTATTTAATTGTGGATCGAGTTTAATGATTTGAATTGATAAAGTGTAGTTGTGATGAAATGAAGAGAATTATGTTGTTGTTGATGATGAATTGGAAGTTGTTGTTGTTGTTGTTTCATGCTTAAGAGTGAAATGAACTTGTTAAGTTTGATAGAAACCTACTTAAGCTGATTGAACCTTGTATGCTTATGATTGAGGATTAATGGAGTGGTTTAGAATGGAATTAGGTTGTAATTAGATGGATTGACATCGGATGAGGTTTAGGATCGAGTTAGTCGCGAAAACGGTACGAAAATGGCGTCAGAAGCGAGTTTTCTCGCTCCAAGGCGCTGGGTGCCTGAGGCAGCATGCTATAGCTGTTTGCAGATGCAGGGTGCCTGATGACGGGTCATCTTACGTTATTCGTATAATGTTTTTCAATCATTTTTAATAGGTTTTAGCAGCAAAAAGAAGGATTATTAGAACGATTGCTTATGATTTCAGAACTTTTGTAATGTTTTCTATATTTGAGTCTGTAATTCTAGTTTTCCCGAAACATAACAATTTTAAGGGGTTTTTGAAGTAATTCACGAAGAAATCATGCAAATCGGCAAATCAAGAACATCTGAAGAATTGTCAAGACTTTGGGAAGACCAAGAATGAAGATTCAAGAGGCCTTAGGAACCTCTACAGTGGGAGGAATTCTGTTCCCAAATTCTGGAGAAAATTATTTGAAGACGAAGACCTAAAAACGACGAAAATCGGAGAAACTAGGCCAAAACAGCACAAGCATGCGCCTTGGGCACATACCATGCGCCTTAGGCATTAAGCATTCGCCTTGGGCATTTCCAATGGCTGCCATGTGCCTTGGGCATTCCCAAAGGATGCCATGCTCCTTGGGCATATGCTAAGGAGACTTTACAGTGGGAACAATTCTGTTCCTAAATTCTGAGGCAAGTTATTTGAAGACGAAGACCTAAAAATGACGAAAATCGGAGAAACTAGGCCTAGGAAACTAAACCATGCGCCTTGGGCACATGGGATGCGCCTTGGGCATGGCAAAAGCATGCCATGCGCCTCGGGCATATCCCAAGGTGCACTTCATGCGCCTTGGGCATGCTCCATGCGCCCTAAGTATTTGAAATGCTCCATTCTTTGTCTGCACAAAGTCTTCACAATTCTTTAGATGTTCTTGATTTGCCGATTTGCATGATTTCTTCGTGAATTACTTCAAACCCCCCCTAAAATTGCTATATTTTGGGAAAACTAGAATTACAGACTCAAATATAGAAAACATTACAAAAGTCCCAAAATCACAGGCAATCTTTCTAAAACTCTTCCTTTTTGCTGCTAAAATCTACTAAAATTAACTGAAAGACATGCTAAGAATAACGTAAGATGACCTTTCATCACTTGTCTCCACTCTTTCTGATCCCTCCATTAAACTTCATCATGATTCTTTTGCCCCATTTGAAGACATTCCCTCTTACAGGCGTTTAGTTGTAAGATTGTTGTACCTCAACACAACAAGACCTGATATCACTTATGTCACACGACAATTAAGTCAGTTTCTCTCTAAACCTACTCAAACTCACTATAATTATGCTCAGAGGGTCCTCAAATACCTCAAGGGATGTCCTGGAAAAGGTCTTTACTTTCCTAGAGATTATTCCTTTCATCTGCAAGGTTTTAGTGATGTTGATTGGGCAGCATGTGTTGACACTAGACATTCCATATCTGGTCAATGTTTCTTTTTAGGAAATTCACTCATTTCATGGAGAACCAAGCCTTGCCACAGCGAGGAGGAAGTGAGCTCACTCGCCATGGCGAGCTCACAGCGAGCCTGCAGCGAATGAGTTACATAGAGCACCAGTTTTGTGAATCCATTAGCATGCCACAACGAGGCCATGGCGAGCCAACTCGCCATGGCGAGCGTAAAGCGAGGGAGCAACGAGAAAGTTCCATAAAGTCCAGTATCTAGGAAAACAAGGCCTCGCCATGGCGAGATAAGGCGGTTTCAGGCTCCTCAATGTCGTGGTAGAAACCCACTAGTGAAGGAACCTCAACTCGCTATGGCGAGTTGTCACTTATCAGAAGTAGTATAACATCCTTTTTCTCATTTTTTATCATATCATGTTACACTTTTAGAGAGAGACATAGGCGAATTTGAGAGAGAAACACAAAACAACAGTGTTAGAAAGTGGTTTCTTCAAGATTGTTTGAGAAATCAAGATCTTGCAATGCAATTTCATCTTTTCTTCCATTTCTACAAAGCTACCATGATAATGAGTAGCTAAATCTCACTTGTTAGGATTAGATGTACTTGATCAAGCCTAATATGTATCTATTTTGATATTTTCAATATATAAATATAGTTTTTATTTGATATTGATATTATCATTGCTTTTCATGTTTATGTATGATTTGAAATGATATTGAAAAATACTTTTTGAATCTAGACCTAGGATAATCATCTGTCAAAGCTTGAATTCTAGAAATGGGGTTTAGTTTTTGATAATCACTTCAAGTATCAAATCTTAATGCTATGGGATCGTTTAATAGATTGAGAAATCGTCAATTAAACGATACGATCAAGGTCACGACATTGTTTACACATAAACGATGTTGTCGAGTGATATGTGATAATATCGATTAATAGCTAGAATTCATATATGATATATGTGATCATAAGGATATATGCAAAGCTTGTTCAACGAAATCTAATCCTAATAGTTTTACGACTTTGTCAAATCTCTGTTTATTTATCGCATTATAGTTCGATTAGGTTTTATACAAACAACCAATTAAACCCTAACTTAAATACTTACTTTTGATTGCTACAAAAATATTACATCAATATCATCAATCCAAACATTGTCAATGTATTAAGTCATCATAAAAAAGCACACATTTTACGGTATAAAAAAGCACACATTTTATCAACGAGACACTCCATGATAAAATGTAATTGCAGATAACATATCAACAATATAAAAAAATATGTGTCATGCTTTCATATCATGAATGATAAACGATGACTATATATAGACACATATGCGCACCATCATTCAAACGTATACATATGTCAATATGGTAAAGTTGTTGCTTATGCGATGAGGTAGTTGAAGATACATGAATTTTTTTTACAGTACACATGATTTAGAACTAGGGGGAGAAGTATTTAAACTTAATTTATGGATACATTATTTTTATGGTGCAAGATTTAAAGTGTGCATGTTAGCTATTTTCGCAAGAGTCTTGAACTGTTCCACGTAATCAATGGCGGAGCCAGGCATTTTATAGAGCCTGGGCAAAAATTGCACATTTCCTGCGGATAATTTTATAGACTTGCCATATAATGTTACTTCCTTCATGCGGATAATTGCACATTTCCTCCTGATTCTAAAATCCTAAGGAAACAATTATCCACGAAGGTATTACATTTACCTGGGAACCTAAATCCTTGGCAAAATCCACAGAAAACGTGTTTCCTGCGGAATTTGCACCAATATCCGCAAGTAAATCCGCAGGAAAAGCGAGAGGTTCTAGTAATGGCTGGACTTGCTACAAAGAAAGTAGAAGTTGAGCCTGGGCTAGTGCCCAGGCTAGCTGGGGGTGGCTCCGCCCCTGCACGTAATAAAAATGGTTAAGTTCAAAAGGTCGAACCAATGGCGTTTAAGAGGTGGAGAGGGGAAATAGTTGAGGATGAGAGGGGTTTAGATCATGTGCCCCTTTAAGGAAGTAGTAAACCAGGTGAAGGAAGGAGAAAAAGATGAACTATATTTGTTCTTGAAGATGTAAGATCTAATGATACAAATTGATCTTGGTAACCATGATGTAAGATGAAATATATTTGTTCTTGAAGATGTAAGATGAAATATATTTTATTTTTTTCAAAAGGCAGATAAAATGTAGAATTTAATTGATACCCAACGAGTTTAAAAAAATAGAATGTCAATCAATCATAACCTTCGAACTATTGTTAGACTCTTTACAATTAAACTAGTTTTTATAAATAATAAACATATCAATTAAGTTAGGTTTCTAAAATATATTTCTAACAACTTTATAATACACTTATCGTCATCTCCAATTCATTGCAATGTTAAATTTCCACATGCATACTTATAGCAATTAGCAACACACTATATATAACAAAAAATCAAATACTATTACTTGTTAATTTTGGCTGAAGTTTACTTATGATAAATAAATCCAAAATATTTGAAAATGGAGCACATTATTAATGGTGAATTCATTTATTCTTACATTCAACCAATGTTAATATTTTCAAGTAATTAAGAAAGAATATATACCTCAACCCTAAGCCATTCCCTCTCTATCAAAATTTCATGAGAAGTTGAAATGAAATTGTGGCAAGTGCCGTTAGAGTGAGCTACAGTCTCTGATCTTGGCAATCTTGAACTAGCATGAATGTATTGATTAGTTTGTGCAACAATAGTAAATCCTGATCCAGGAGGAGATGGAGAAGGGTTTAGCTGGTAATTACATGATGAAGGGTTTGAAGTCGTTATTGGTTGTCGTGGTGGTACAAAACTACTAGGCCACACATGAACAATAGTTGGAGAAGGAATTTGATTCACACGACCTTCTATCAATAACCTAACATGCATGTTGTTGAACATTTATTGTGCTTTCAACATAAGTACCATCAATTCCTTGTTTAATAGAGGTATCAAAGAAGTCCAGGTTGTTGTTATTATCACCATTTTGGCTAAAACATAAGCCTCGAGAAGAAGAACTTGATGCTCTTGTTGCTGTAGAGGGATATAGAAATGATGCAGAGGTAAGAGAAGGATCATGTCTTCCTTTAAGTAAGTTCTTCCAACGATCTTCTTGACGACGTAATCTACTAAGACTATCGATAGACCTAGTGGGAAAGTTATAATGAGATGAATCGTGATCTATGAAAACTATCCCACTAGGTCGCTCGATAGTCTTAGTAGATTACGTCGTCAAGAAGATCCTTGGACGAACTTACTTAGAGTAAGACATGATCCTTCTCCTACCTCTGCATCATTTCTATATCCCTCTAAAACAACAAGAGGAGCAGCAAGTTCTTCTCAAGGCATAAGTTTTAGCCATAATGGTGATAATAACAACAACATGGACTTCTTTGATACCTCTATTCAACAAGGAATGGACGATGCTTATGTTGAAAGCACAACAAATGTTCATCAACATATTAGGTTATTGACAGAAGGTCGTGTGAATCAAGTTCCTTCTCCAACTATTTTTCATGTGTGGCCTATTAGTTTTGAACCACCACGACAACCAATAACGACTTCAGACCCTCCATCGAGTAATTATCAGCTAAAACCTTCTTCATCTCTTCTTGGATTGGGATTTACTATTGATGTACAAACTATTCAGTACATTCAGACTGGTTCGAGATCGCCAAGATCAGATACTGTAGTTTGCTCTAGCAGTAGTTACCACAATTTCATTTCAACATCTCATGAACTTTCGATAGAGAGGGAAGTGCTCAGGTTTAAGGTTTATATACTTTCTTAATTACTTGTTAATATTAACTTTGGTTTAAAATTAGAATAAATGAATTCACCGTTAATAATGTGCTTCATTTTCAAATATTTTGAATTTATTTACGATCAAGTAAACTTTAGTCAAAATTAATAAGTGATAGCATTTCATTTTTGGTTATATTGTGTGTTACTATAAGTATGCATGTGGAAATTTAATATTGCAATGAATTGGAAATTATGATAACTGTGTTTTGGATATAAAGTTGTTAGAAATCTATTCTACAAACCTAACTTAATTGATATGTTTATCATTTATAAAAATAATTTAATTGTTAAGAGTAGTGAGATATTGTGTCAAAAAGAATAAGCGAAATGTAGTTTAACAAAATGTTTATAAGTGGTAGATACATAGTGCTCAGCTTATATCCTAATTTTGTAAAGAACTTTTTTGTGACCACTATGTATCTACCACGTATTCGACCACCACTATTGTACCACCCATGTCACATCCAGGGATTGGAGTTTGAACTTCAAACATCCTACTTATTCAACTTAAAAATGTGAATTTCTAATCATTATACTATTTGACCAAAAAAAAAAATCAATAATCTTTTTAAGGGTAAAAACAAATGTCTTAGAGAAAGTGCACGAGATAAACATTCTCTCTTCATTATCATTTATCAGTTTTGGAATACCCTCTTAGATGCATAGTGCAAGTACATCATAATTAATGTTAAATCTCTTAGGACATAGTTTTACGATCCATTACAGTACTATCATCTTGAAGGGTTTAATTTCAGCATTTTCGTGCAGATGATGTCATTTCAGACAACACGTGTTAGTTAAATTTCGAGAAAGAAAAAAACTTTATTCATTGAATTTAACCGTTCTCACAACCACAATATCCAAACACATCAAATTATTGGTTTTTTTTAAAGGTAGATGCATCGTACTACGACCCTAAAAATGCAAAATCTAAATAAAAGTATACCTTCTACTCCCCGAGCAAAAAGATACACTCTAAAATAAAGTAGAACAATGATTTAGACATTCCAACTTTCCGATCACTTTATAATATCTATCACTTCATTCTCTCTTATCTCTATCTTTCTCAATATGTATACACATCTATGAGGTGTCTAACCAAGATTTTCTAAAATACGTACCCAACCATTAAACGCCACGATGAATACAATTATAACAACAAGACATAGATTCCCTAAAAAAAAAAAAACAAGACATAGATCTTGCTATAAAATGCTCTGATGAATACAATTATAGGATTTTCAAAACAATTCATTAAAGAAACAAGACATAGATCTTGCTATAAATCATTTCAACGACTATACTTTATTATAAAACTAATATAGTATGCAATCATAATAATGATAATAATTAAATTTAAGAAAAAAGATAAAAGGTAAAGAAAATTAAATTACCTGAAGCAAGTAAGTGCAAACATTCATAACTCTTACAAAAGCGACCTCCTTTAATAATTTGTAAATTTGATAAAAACCAAGTCCAAGAAATCCTTGAGAAAGTGAAACTTGAAGATTAACCTCATCCAATACATATGATTGAATATCAACCCGATAAAAGTTGACCCATGATAATTGAAAACCTTCAAATTTGGGGCATTAACTTTGATAATATTCAACTTAAAATTACACTTCTTGATAACCAAATTTTTTCAGCCCCAAATATTCTTCCTCCAAGATAAAATCATCATTCAAAACTCCGAACACTTATAAAAATTTAAACTCTCCAACATTTCACAATAAAAGTGCTTTAATAGCACATAGCCTTATTCTCATAAAACCTAAAGGAATTTCTCGTATGTGTATGTGTGATTCTTGTGAATATTTTTTTTTCTGTCTCGTGTATATTACTAGCTAGGAATAAAGATATTTATAATGCCAATGGCTGAAATCCAATTAGTGTTATAGAATCTTTTTTTTTTAATTTTATTTTGTATCTATGGTAGATAATCTTATTATAATGTTTTTCCTTATTGTGTTTTTCTATTAAATAAATAGTGTATATTATTATTTTTTTGGTCAAAAATAATGTCTCTTTATTACAGTCAATTACTTTTTAAGTTAAGTAGTAATAATTTTTCTTAAATATATTTTTAATGGAATTTTTCTTAAAAAGTTATTACCTACTGTATAACTATAATAGTTAATATGTTTGACTAACAGTTTTTTCCTCTCAATAAATTTTTCAAAAAATTATAGTTATAATAATTAATATGTTTGCTTATTATATATTGTGGCATAAGGAGTAATTATATTGTATAAGAACTAATTAGTATGTATGCTCCCTCCGCTCATAAAAGAAACGCACATCCTTTAATGAGAGCGAAACGAAATAGAACAAAATGAAACCGAGTTCTATTCCATTGTTTGGATATCTTACGTTGTGACATACTAATGTTTCTATTCCATTATTTGAAAAGTGAACGGCATGGAACAACTAAAAAAATAATTCCATTTTTACCCTTATTTTATGAACGATAGTATTATGTAAAATGTATTATTACCAAAAGTATATCTCCATTAACAATTCATCCATCCATTTCTAACCTTCAAGAACCATTTATTTTGTAAAAAAGACAAAATTTAGCAGCATGAGTGTTAAGAATAAGGGTTAAATATGTTTTTCGTCCCTTATAAAATAAAATGAGGTGTTTTCATCCTCACAATCACTACACGAAAAAAGCCGTTTCGCGACTTTTAAAATGACTGATTGCGACTGTTAGAAGGGTCCCAAATGTATATTTGCGACTGTTCCCCAACATGCACTGATGTTGGGGTTGCAACTGTCTTTTGCTACAGTTCAAGGAACGATCGTACCAACTGTCGCAAGGCTATTGTGACAGTTCCTAACAGTCGCAAAGTAGGTGCTTTAATTTAATATAAACAAGCTTGCGACCCCTCACAACAATCGCAAATGTTTAGTTTTTTAAAAACAAAAATTGAATGGGGCAGTTTTGTTGCCAATTTAAATAAATATATTAATAAATACTTAAAATATAGAAATATATAACTAAAAATATCAAAATCTCATTCATATAATTCTTTCAAAAGTAACAATGAAAACAATAGACAAAGTACATAGTTTAAACATTGAAAAACCAATACACTAGTGGTTGGACATTCGAAACAATATTCCCAAAAATTAGATTAAGTAGTATTCCCAAAACTTTATACAGATGAAGGAAATTTTTTTATACAGATGAAGTTAATAATAGTCTACAGAAAATTGAGTCACATAGTGTTATTTGAAAGATCAATAGCTTCTTCCTCGGTGCTAATTTTTTTTTACACAAGGTCCAAATACTTCTTTCCAAATTTGCATGGAAGTAGTCACATGAGTTATGAAGTTATGAAGACTGGCACAACATAGAATCCTTTCTTTACATGCTGCCATTGCATTTGCAAAACATAATCAAATATAATGGAAACTGCAAAAATACATAAATGAATATACTTGCACAGAAAGCATAATCACATACCTCTGGTTGACACCCACTAGTCAAAATGGTTGCACCCTCTTAGCATTTTAGGCAAACTTCAATATTTTTCATACCGAACCATATAATATGAATATTGAATATTAGATATCGTATAATCGTTGTTCCAGACAAATATGCTTAGTATCACTAAAATGTTTTCAATTACCTGACCAGAAAGAAGCTACAATATGTAGACATATACAATGGTTAGAAGAAGATTCCTTCTTCCATCTCATAATATACAAGTTTAAACCAACCAACCAATAATGCTTAGATAAAAACATAATGAAACCAATAGAATGTGACCAAGAAAAAATAATTTTTTTCCAATAAACAAAGTAGGTAACATATCCATGTGTGAAACATGGAAATGCATAAGACAATATAAACGTCAAAATAAAAATTACAGGATTAAACAAATTCTCTTCCAAAAAAACACAAGACGTTTTGATCCTGTCACTTGCCATAATGAAACTATAGGTGCAAAACCAGGAGAGTAGGTGTAGAAGGATACATAAAAAATTCAACAGGATACAAAAAAACAAACAGCTCACTACACACAACATTCCTACTCGAATCAGTATACCATATACAGATAAATTACGCACAAAGAGTTGAAGGAAACAAACCTGATTTGTATCAGAACACTGAGTCTTAACATGCCAAATCATAGGAAACCACCAACCTTTTGAGAAACTCTGGTTGGTCTGCACAATCTACAAACAACATCATATCTTAGTGGCAGAAGAGGATTCGACAAGGGGTTGGGCAAGATATGGAAGCTTGAGAGCCTTCATCTTTTTATTATTTTCAATTCTTTTGTAGTGAATTTTTTTTGTTTTGTTTTTGGCCCCTAACGAAAATAATTTTGATATGTTCTTGACATTTTTTGAATATAATATGAACATACAAAAGTTGAATAAAATAAACAGACATAACATGAAACCAATTTTGAACAAAAAAACTCATATTCTTGAATTTCATATTAACATAAATTGGCCATTAGGGACCAAAAACAAAACAAATTTTTTTGTGAGGACGAAAACATTCTTCTAAATTTTTTAAAAATTAAAATCTAAATTTTTAGGGACAAAAAACTTATTCAACCCTAAGAATAATAACCAAGACTTCATTATACTTCCCTAAAAAAAAAAAAAGACTTCATTATACTATATATATTATTAGTTACCAAGACTAAAAAATAAACCTACGTTGTTGGATGGATCATTAAAACATTTTGAATTGAAAAAACAAAGGTGAAAAAAAAGCACCCACATACAAATACACACAACCAATATACATGCATATAAATATAGAGGAATAAGAAATACATGTACTGAGCAGAAGAAATAACGTATAAGTAGAAAGTGACTCAAAATTTATGGATGAAGAAGTGTCAAAAATTGTGGCACGATTTTGGCTCAGTTTTGAGACTTCTGTTGCGATAAAATCAGGGTCCGATGTGTTAAATTTGTGGCCTGATTTTACGCTGAAGAAGAAAATCAGAAACGTATTTTCAGCGTATTTTCGATTCTTAATTTTGATGGTTATATTTTTCTATAAATACAAATCTTGTATCAGATGGAAAACCAGTAGAAAAATAAGCCAACTACGAAACTATGGTTTATAGAGAATTCTCTTGGCAACAATGGGATCGATTCACCTTGAACAATCACTATTATGATTGAGTCTCTTGGTCACGGGAAGATATTCGGGATTTTGGGTAGAATTAAGTTTGAAGACTGATTCTTGTAACCCTTTGTCAAGTTACTCATCATTATAGTGGAACGGAGAATTGCTCTCTCCTTTAGAGTAGGTGAGTATTAGACCGAACTGGGTAAACATATTCTCTTGTGTTCTTTTCTCTCTTCTCTTGCTATTTTATTTTTTGCGTGCGGTTATAATTGTCACCCACGTTAATAATGGTTGCATGATTAATTTGCTCCACACATCAAGTATTTTATTGGTATGATTTTAAATGAATTCATAACAATTGACGCCCAACAAATCGATAATCAGGTATCATGGGTTCGAAGTGGGATATTGAGAATTTTTCCTGTAGTAATGACTTCAGGTTCTTGAAGGTAAATATGATGAAAATTTTAATCCAACAAAAGTGTGTTGAGGCATTGAAGGGAGAAGTGTAGATGCTAGTGCATCCGACACGTGATGAGAAGATTGAGATGAATGACAAGGCAGTAGTGCCATCATTCTATGTCTTAGGGATAAGGTGTTGAGAGAAGTAGCAAGGGAGACTATTGTCGTGTCTATGTGGAATAAACTTGATTCATTATACATGACCAAGTCTTTGGCACATAGACAATGTCTAAAACAACAACTCTACTTTTACCGAATGGTGGAGTCAAAACCTATAATGGGGAAACTAATGAAGTTTAATAAGATTATTGATAATTTGGCGAACATAGATGTGAATATGGAAGACGAAGATAAAGTTTTACACCTATTGAGTGCTTTACCTAGGTCCTTTGAGAATTTAGAGGATACAATGCTCTATGGCAAAGAGGAAACTATCACTTATGGTGCAAGATTTATAGTGTGCATGTTAGCTATCTTCGCAGGTGTACTGAACTGTTGCACGTAATAAAAATGGTTAAGTCCAAAAGGTCGAACCTATGGCGTTTAAGAGGAGGAGAGAGGAAATGGTTGAGGATGGGAGAGGCTTAGCTCATGTGCCCCTTCAAGGAAGTAGTAAACCAGGTGAAGGAAGGAGAAAAAGGTGAAATATATTTGTTCTCGAAGATGTAAGATCTAACGATACAAATTGATCTTAGTAACCATGTTGTTGGTGTGAAGCACCACCTTTAGCAGGACCTAATCTCCGGACCACATTTTTTCCATCTGCAAGGTTCAAACTTAAGACTTTTCTTAAGAGATTCAAACTTATTACACTTAAACCAATGCTACGTTCACACTTTAATATAATTTTTCCTTGTATAAAAATATAAATATCAATGCATAAATAAATCTTAGTTAAAACCAAATTGAAGGGGTCATTGGTATTATTGATAAAACACAAAAATCAATTCCAAATAAAAGTCTTGTAAAAGTAAACTCTAACTAAAAAATCAAAAGGATTGTTTAGAGCTGGATTGTCCGTGGTAATGATTGTTTAGAGTTGTGTTCTTTTTATACCACTTATATGATGATTTGTTGTATCCCCCGTTACGGGTTATTTTTGTGGTTTACTGGGTCAGGTATATGTCCCCCCAGTCTTGTACTTCCTGATCTTCTTTTTTTTAATATATTTTCTATTTTGGCTTTAAAAAAAAAATCCAAGTCTTATTTTTTTTTCTTAGTTTGTTTCCTTCCCCCCAGTCTTATTTTTTTTTCTTAGTTTGTTTCCTTCACATAGATATGTTGCTTTCCCTTATCTTATTATATTTCTTTCTTTTGTATCATTTTTTCCCTTTATTTTGGTATAACTTTCTTTATCTTTTTTCTTTCTTTTTTCTTTACCTTGTTTATTTATTTTTTTTATAATGATTAAGTGAGAGAAAGTAACCTTGGTATTAGTATGGAGAATAGTATAGTAGTATTGGATTTAGGGGGAGAATAGTATAGTAGTATTGGATTTAGGGGGAGAATAGCTCCTATTTAGATCTCAGCTCTCTAGGTTAGGATTGGGTCTCTAGGTTAGAGATTAGGTATCTAGATTAAGATTAGAGATTAGAGATTAGCTCTATAGGATAGGATTGGATAAAGCTAGTATGTATGGGGGAAAATAGTTTCTTCCTAAGATACAACATAATCTCTAGGTTAAGACTAGCTTAGGTACTAATTCTTGGTGAAAAATAAAGGAACAATTTGTCTATTAACTATGTCCATGAGCATGCATGATCGTATAAGACTAATAGTATCTTTCCTTGAGCAATATTCAGGAGGACCAGCTGCAACACCAATCATAGCATGGATTATGCCCGAAAGATGATCCTAGAAAATTCCTAGTGAAAAAAAATAGCTTTGAATAATCTTGAACATGATAGCATTGAGAACGGTTAAAAATTTCAACCTTGCTTTCCCAACATTTCTAAATTAAAACCATGAATATGTGGAAAACCCATAACTCCCCACTCATTTCTCATGGAACTCATCCACCGAATACCACTTCGTCGTGAGTTCCCGAGGACGGCGTGATGTCTATCCTCCTTCTTTGCTTATGCTTTTGGAGTCTTAGTTGTCGTGCTCTGATTATGTGTCGGGGATTTATTTTATTTTGTCTTTGGATTTATGTTTTAGGATGAACCTTTGAGTTCTCAAGAATGATGTATTTGAGTATTTGAGATGTTGAGATGATAACTTTTTGTTGTTTTATGTTGTGATTCCGCTGCGACTTATTTATAACTATTTTAGATTAATGATGAAGTAACACTTTGAACCTTGTGATTATCTGTTGATTTATTATTAAATATTGTATGTGGGGTTTAAATGTGTTACACAAGGAGTGCTAACCCGCAAATAGAACCATAATACGACATGAACATCAAGATGGAAGAACCTGAACCTATGGTGAGGCAAACAAAAGCCTTCACATACCTACCTACCGAGCACCAAATTTGACGACTTGAACCACATTGAGTTCGGGTCGATGAAGATACCCATACATATTCCAAGGTCATGAAGGTGTTCTACACCAATCTCTCCTACATTGATGGCATACTCACTACAAAGGCATATAGGAAGCCGATATGCAAGACCTATGAGACATTTATGGGCATCCTATCGATTGAGCTACATCCTTCAGCGCAGAGGCATGCTCGTGATGGGAAGAATTCAACGTGGACACGATGATTACTAGCTTGAGGTACATGCATGGGTGAAGATGGAACATCTAAGTACCTAAATTCTAAATAAAACATAAATATTTAATATTTACATTAACTTCGGAATTTTTCTATGTTTTCAATTCATAGCAAGTTAATCACCACCAAAAAAAAAATAGAAGCACACCACCAAAAAAAATTCAATGCAAGTTAATGAGTGCCTTACAATTATATTAAAAATGAAGTAAGTTTGACACTTATTATAACTTTCCTCATTTTAAAACTTTATTTGTCCTCAGACAAAAGTAAAAAAAAAAAACAAAGTTCAAGATAATTTGTGTATATTGGACATTCAAGGTTTGTAAGCAATCAAGAACTTCATATTTCAACTATTTCATGATTCATTAAATGAAAATTTCAAAGGTAAGTACCGTGGTATCAAGGAATCCAAAAATGTATATATCAAATAATTGCTAAACTGTTATGAAACTAGTGTGTTAACCCGTGCAATGCACGGGTGATAGCCATTACTTTTCAATCTTAAATTGTTTTACTTTTTTTAATTTATTGATGAAAATTATTTATCCCGTGAATTTTTAAATATGTCAATATTTTGTTGTCGAAAAAAATATGTCATTGTTTTTGCCACAATGATGACAAATATGTGTTACCTGTTTTTTATGTTTATTAGGGATAAATATATGTCCCGTGTTTTTATGTATAAATGAAAAATATATTTATGGATTTCAGATCGTCGTCGATTAAGCGCCGCAGCGACTTCCCTTTCAGAGTTTTGGTGTGTCTTGATTCTATTGTGGTCACTGGTTTCGTTCAACGTCGTCATTGTCTTTCTGGAAAGTCCAGAACGTCGTCATTCTGGACTTGAGCTCTGGTGTTGACGCGGCTATGAGTTAGTCTCGATCTGATTTTTTCTATGTTTTTTTTTTCATTTTTGTTTATTGGTGTTTGTTTTCGTTTTGTTCCGTGGAGATGAAGATGGGGTGGTGACTTTGTTTTAGCTTTGTGATTTTTTCTGAAAATCATGAATATGGTTTTCTGGATTGAAGATATGGATTCTTTAGTTATGACGTTGTTCTGTTGGATGCATATCTCAATTCAACATGACTGGTTTTATCCTAATGTTGCTTGAAATGGCTAAGTGCGTAGATGCTTCGTGTTGGCGGTAGTAGTCATTCATCATACCTAAAAGATTGTATCCATTGTGGTTGCTTCTTGCATTGTTGGTGGATAGTGATAGATTTATGTCCTTTGTTTATCGTTTGATTTGGACTGCGACTGAAATTTCAAGACCATTGCAACTTTGTGGATTCGGTTCGTAATTGGTTGCTTTGACTTGAAAGGGCGTTTATGATCTGTCGATACTTTGAAGATAGTTGTTGCAACTTGGGTTGTTTTTTGTGTTGGCAGACGATTCATATGCCTATTTAAATGCTCAGAATATTCATTATACATTTTTTTTTGCAATTCGGTTTCGCGCCCTTACGTTCGCTGGATTGTCGCGCCCCTACGTGAGTTCGCTCGATTGTTCGTGGTAGTGGTTGTTTATGACTGTTCTCTTTTGTTGTCATTTTTGTATTGAATTGTTGGGTTTTACTTTTGTGGTTTACTGGTCAGATCCTTGCCCCCCAACCACAGTCTTGTATTTCCTTCTCTTGATAAAAACTTGTCCCGTATTTTTTTTCTATTTATCAATGACAAACATATAGTTTTATTGAAAAATAATAGTCTCTTATTTTTTCAAAGATATTTATTATTATTCAAAAATGATTTCCCTCAACGTTTTTTTTATATTTATCTCATATTTTTTTATGTATTAATGATAAATATTTATCCCATATTTTTTTGTTCGTCAATGAAAACTATATGTATGTGTTTTTGCATCAATGATG
>Ga0228710_1000996_pt1 | contig 40548 bp, 22 predicted proteins | sample MedpolnodulmetaG_FD_177995 | JGI IMG/M metagenome (GOLD analysis project Ga0228710, IMG submission 177995) | Root nodule microbial communities from Medicago polymorpha collected in Santa Monica, California, United States - pink nodules | ecosystem: Host-associated > Plants > Roots > Nodule... | reverse complement strand
AGGACAAGCGACGAGAATTACCACCAATAGGCATACCCAGGTACATAAAAGGGATAGATCCCACCTTACAGTTCAAAACCAAAGCTGCTTCAGCCAACCACGAGTCAACGACATTCACCCCCACCAGGCAACTCTTTGAAAAATTAACCTTTAACCCAGACAAAGATTGAAAAAGAAGAAGAATAGCGCGCATAACCCGAATATTGGCCCAAGATTTGTCACCTAAAATCAAAGTATCATCCGCAAATTGGAGGTGTGACACAATTGTCGAAGCGTTGTTGCCCACCTGAAAGCCCGAAAAAAGATTGTTTCGAGTCAAAGCAACCATCAAAACATTGAAGCCCTCTGCTGCTAAAGGAAACAAGAAAGGCGAGAGGGGATCTCCTTGCCTCAACCCCCTCCCCAGAGAGAACTCATCCGTAGGCGACCCATTAACCAGGACCGAGGCTGTAGCCGTACCAATACACTCTTTCATCCATTTACGCCAAAGAGACGGAAAACCCATCTTAGACATAACTTCCTCAAGGTACCCCCAATCCACAGAATCATATGCTTTTGCGAAGTCGACCTTAAAAAGAAGCAGATCCTTATGTCGTTTCCGCGCGTCATCAACAATCTCATTAGCCACCAAAATACCGTCCAGAATTTGGCGACCTTTTATGAAGGCCGACTGAGCATCTGAAATAACTAACCCAATCACCGAACAAAGTCTGTTGGCTAACACCTTTGCCAGAATTTTATAAATGCTGCCCACCAACGAAATAGGACGAAAATCGTTCAAGCGGTGAGGGTTGTCAACCTTCGGGATAAGAGCGATAAAAGTACTGTTTATGCCTTTTGCCAACCTTCCATTCCGATGAAATTCCATCAAGAAACGCATAACATCAACCTGCATAATATCCCAGAACTCCTTGACAAAACCTAAGGTAATGCCGTCAGGCCCGGGGCATTTAAAACTATCACAATCCCAAACAGCCGCCCTCACCTTCTCCAGAGTAAACGGTTTCACGAGGCTAGATCCATCATTAAACGACAAGGTACGAAAATTGATACCCGCCATGCTAGGGCGAGAACTCTGAACAGGTTGAAAGTGCGTCCGAAAATGAGTAAACACAGCATTACGGACGTTCTCTACACCCTCCACCAACGCCCCATTCACAAGAATACACGGGATAGCATTCCTGCTCCTTCTGCCGGACATAACTCGATGAAAAAACTTAGAATTAGCGTCACCTTCTTTGAACCATTGGACTCGTGATTGTTGCCAACAAATACTCGAATTAATTCTAGAAAGAGAGAACAGATTCTCCGACAAACCATGCATCTCTTGGATTTCACCGTCCGATAACGCCGTTGACTCCCCTTTCAGGTCAAGAGATGCTATATTCTCCTTCAGAGCCAAAATACGAGCCGGAAGATTCTGAGCGTGACGCTGATGCCAATCTCGAAGAGCTAATTTCATCAACTTCAACTTTTCTTTCAAAACATAGCTGCCCCAACCACTTATTTGAAAAGAACTCCAAGTTTCACGCACAAAAGAATCATACCCTGGAAAGTCCGCCCAACACTTTAACAACCTCACCGGTTTGGGCCCCCAATTTTGAGAATCAATTGCGAGCACTAGGGGGCAGTGATCGGACAACCCCCTGGACACCACCAATTGGAAGCAAGTAGGCCAAGTCAAGCACCAATTTTTGGACAACAAGAATCGATCAATGTGACTCATCGAACGCCCATCTCCCCTATACCACGTAAAAGTCCGACCCCGGAGCGGGAGATCCACCAACAAATTACTGTCAATAAAAGTATTAAAGCCGAGGATACCGGCATGCTGAGAAACACCACTAACACTTCGTCTCTCCTCCACACAACGGACAGGCATTAAAGTCGCCACACACGCAAACATTATGGTCCGACAAAGCAGCGAGTCTAGAAGATAGGACACTCCAAAGGACCTGTTGCCGAACCACATCACAAGGAGCGTACACGTTAAAAACCACAAATTGTTCCCCCGACTTCAAAAAACGACCTGCAACCACGAGCACATGATCCAACGACACCGTTGACCACACCTCCACCTCATTCGAGTTCCAAAGTGTGGCTATACCTCCAGACGCCCCCTCCGAAGGTCGGTAAGAAAAATCGACATTGTCATCTCCCCAAATTGTGTTACAGACAAAGACGTCAAGCACTGGTAACTTAGTTTCTTGCAAACACAGTATAAAAGGTCTATTCGCTCGCACCAACTGGCTCACCTCCCTCCTTTTTGCAGCACCACCCAGCCCCCTAACATTCCAAGATAAAAGCTTCATCACTACTGATCCACACCCGACACCACCTCCTCCCCTCCACCCACTCTAGCTCGCGACCTACACTCCATCACCACCACCATCGCGGAGTTTCCTACCCGCTCCTGACAATACATCAAACTTGTTGTTTTTATCTCCATTAAAATTGAGACCAACCGTCCTCCCTATGTCCCGAACATCCTCTGATCTCACCATTTCGTTACCATGCAGCACCAACCAATTATTCCAATCGTTATTCACCGACGTCTGAGAAGCACAGTTGGAAGAAACCGCTTTTGAGGTTGCCTTGGAAGTTCCCGAGACCGCCCTCCGTTGCTTCGTAGTCCTTCGCAGCGCACGAAGAACCTCTCTGCGATCACTTTCAGAGAGACGAGCTATACGCTTCAAGCTCTTAGCACCATGTCGAAGGTAGCCCCCTCCCTTCTTTTTAGCACCTCTCTGGCCACCCGACAATTTCACAGAGCCACCAATTTTAGATTTAGAGGCACCGCCCATGCTACTACTCTTCACTCTGTGAACCCATTCCAAACTCCATGGGCCCGAAGATGTTGCTCTATCTCTCCCCGGGGGACACGAAGAGGTTCGCTTAACCACCTTATCATTATCAACTACGAATTCCCTAGACCGACGATCAACCTTGCACACATTAACATAAGCCGGAACCGGTGTAGATTTTGCTTCCGACCCCAAGGGAGGAGCCTCTGCCGGCACCGAGACCACCGGCACAGGTGAACTGGACGGCGGAACCTCCACCGCCGCCCTCACTGGAGATGAAGGCTTACTAAGAGGTGCTTCATCCTCGATTTTCCAATCCGCCGACAGGGTGTTCAACAAGTCGTCCACGTCTCCACCTCCAAAACCAGTGTCAAGATCTTCCGGCATCTCCGATCTGTCGTCCGCTTGTGACGCTTCATCATCTATAAGACAAGCGTCCTCTCCCAAAGAGAAGCCCCATTCTTCCATGATTTTAAACTCGAAAAGAACGCCATCCACCACTACACTCGCCTCGTGTTTAATAATGTCCAAAGAACTAGTGGACACCAGAACCCGCGCATAATCAAAGCGATCTCTGTCGAGGGTGACGTCATCTATACGCATCAAACGACCACAATCATAGACACACAATTTGAAGAAATCATAATTCCAAGCATGTAGCGGCACCCCATAGATCCTTAACCACGCCCCTCTTTCCCGGACCAGAGTATCCTTGGTCCACCGCACAGGCTTCGAGAAGAAAAGATCGAAGAAGTCTGCCGCTTCTGACAGCGTAATGCTAACATCTACGTCATCAAGGGACCGTAGAAAAACCTTGTCCGCGCCCAACGGAATAACAACTAGATTAACAAAACCCGCGTCAAAAATCCGACATTGTAGGACAGGTATCGCATCCCTGCTCAGCACCGACACCACCACACCCTTTGCCGCCCACGACATATCACTGACCGAAGATGTATACTTTGGAATATAAGCTTGATTAAAACCAACCTCCACGTTTTGCGCCTTCCTACCAACGTTCGCATTCTCCTCTGCCCCGTCCTTCAAATTGATCCCCTCCACCGCCTTCAACACCACGTCACCACGACCAGCCGCCACTGCTTCCACAACATTCTCGCGCACGGTAAAGTTGTCTACCTCGACGTGCTTACCTCGCCCCACGTGACAAGTAACTCCCTCACCTTCTACACCTAACTCTCTCTTAATGACACCTTCTCCCTTACTGCCATCTCCATGACTCTTGTTTCCTAACCTATTGAAGGTCGCAACCTTTGCCACCACCCTATAGTCCCCAAACCACACATTATTCAACGCCTTTAGTAATTTATCAACGTCCTTCACATTGCCAAAACGAACGAAACCAAAAACCCCCTATTTACGTTCCGTTTCCAGGCGAGATAAACGTCCTCCATAATTCCGCACACCTCGAAACCTCGCCGTAAAGATCTATGCGATATATATTCAGGCACATTAGTAAAATAAAAAGACACAAAAGGATGCTTGTCCTTACCGAGGTTGTCGAGAACCAGCTGATCCCGACGCAGGAGTGTAGGATGAAACGCGCTGCTGTGAACTCGCGCCCCTTCCCCCGTGTGCTTGTCGTACTGCTGAACCTGCTCCCTAGACCGCGCTGACCGCGACCGTCGCTGAACAGGAAGAGGGCGAGCGCGCTGCTGGTTCTGGACATCCCGAGAAGCATGACGTCGCCGGAAACCTGCATGTTCTGGCTGAGGGCGCTGCGCTGCCACCCTATCCCGACCTGGCCGTGAATACTGTAACACTGCTCTGCCATCATACGACTGCACCGATGCCTCAAATTCCTCCAAATCCTCCATATCACTATACCGCAATTCAGAACCTGGCTGAACCCTAGCCCTAGACTGACGCCGCTGTTGTACCTCCCATCCTCTTCCGCGCCATTGATCCTCCTGAAACCTGTCCCGCTGTCCATCCGTCTGTTCGAGCGCTTTCCTCCTTCTCGATCTGACAACAGTCCAATCTCCCCTATCCCCCCCATGTAGTGGCACCCTGCTTGGCCCCCGAACCCCCCCATAGAACCTCGCATCCGGTGACGAAGAGAACCGGCGCGATTGCCCACGGTGGAGGTGGGAATCGCGATACACTCGACCACGCACTCTCTCACCTCTCATTTTTTTTACCATAATTTTACCATTAATAACATATTACTTTGTTCGTCCTTTATTACAAACTTCTTTAACTAATTTTACAAATATAAAAAAAAAAATTAATAGCGTCGTTATTGTGTTTAGTCTGCGTGTGTATTTAGTTTGACTTTTCATATTAAAAAACAAATTAATTAGGGCTATATTTAAAAATAAAAAGTGCATCTAGTTATTTGAATATGAGTTTATATTTAGGGATAATATATTATTTAGCACATGAAAATAATGAATTCAGAGAAAAGAGTATAACCAGAATCACAGCAACAAATTAGAACACTAATTTAACATGAATTCATTAAAAGATCATGAAAAACAAAAGTATTTCACTACCTATATGTTTATATTGTCCTTATGGTGAATAAAGACTTCCCCGCACCAACAATTTTTTTCTTCCAAAAGAAGTTTATTTATAAGAGGAGTGTTATTTGAACAACCATTTTTGTTGACAACCCTTGGGACAACTTAAATATACAAAGAAATATGAGTGTTGGCACAAAAATCAAAGCAATAGAGAGAGAAAGTAAAAATAAAATGTGAGTAATGAGAGATAAAGTTGTCACAAAAGTTATCAAAAAATGGTTGTTCAAATATCATTTCACTATTTATAATTAGGAATTTTATGGAGTAATAGTTTATTCATCGGCCAAAATTAAAGATGCGCTACCTCCTCAGTAGTTTTATGTGATATTATTTGTGTATTTACAAAGTCAGCCTCAAATTATAATGTAATTATATTTATGAATTTTTGAAAATTAAGAAAAAAATTATATGAATTGTCTACTCCTTTTATGATTTTTTTCGTCCAAAAAATTATGATATCTTCCAAGCATGTTAACTTAATAAATGACATGTATACTAAACCTAATAAAGTAAATAGCATTTTATTAATTATTATTACTGACTAATTAAATTTACTTTAACTTTTTTACTTAAAAGTTGTTTTAATTGATAAGATGAACAATTAAATTTTCTTGACAAACTTAAAATTAATGTTTTAAAAATAAATAAAATGATAGTAGTATTTGTTGTCCATAAAACCTTGTAATTAATTTTTACATGAATAAAATGAAATTCTAAATTGAAAAAAATTAAATCCTAAAAAAATTGAATTTCTCCTCCTCAGAAAAAGTGGGAAAATTAACAAACTTTGTACTCATTTTGAAACAACAAGATTGTATACTTTCAATGTTTAAGCCGGATTTATATATCTTTAAAAAAAAAGGGATTTATAAATGGTTAGAAAACTTAGTTGTTGTCAAATAATTTTAGGGAAATGTTAACACGTGACATGGAACATTGGTTATGGATATTAAAAAGAAAATTATACAGTAGTTATTGTATTAAAAATCATGTAATTAATTTATAAAAAGTCAAAAAAAAATTATAATAACTTCCTTTTTTAGTATACTTAACCAATGACAAAAGACACTGGTCTGCATGACCTATAATTTTATTAAGTTAACATGCTTGGAAGATATCACATTTGTCGTTTAATTGTGATTTCTAGTGTTTTTTCAAGGGAGTTTATAGTTTCTTCGTTTTTACCTTTTTTCTATAGTTTTATAAAATGTTTATCCTTGACTTTAATTCTGCACATTAATTCTGGACATTAATTCAGTAAAATTTACTCGTTAATTCTAGGTGTTTTTCCATTTCAATTTACTCACCTTATTCATTAACTCTGGGCGTTGGTTATGATTTATGAGCATTAATTTACCTTCTTCATTCGAGTTACTCGTAATAGAGAAATAATAATTGAATTTTGAACAACTATTTTTGAACAGCTGACAAATTTTTCTCATATCGTATTCTTTATTTTTTTCTTTCTACTATTTCGATTTTTGCGTCAATACTTCATTCTTTTTTATATTTTGATTGTCTAACAAGTCGTTCTAACAAAGAGTTGTTCAAATAACATAACTCTATGTGTTATTCTAAACATTAATTTGCCTTCAATCTATAAAAAAAAATAACAATAGTGCATTTAAATAAACAATTATAAGTCTCCTTTAAAAAAAAGTAGTCCCTAAATATAAGCCTTATACAAATTACTTCGTGCATTTTTTTCCCTAAACGTGTCCTTAATTAATACTACTAACTTACATTGGAATATGAAAAGTTAAATTAAACACACGTATAACAAAGGATAATTTAGTAAAGTTCACACACAAATTAGACACATGAACTACTCTACAAACTTTTCTTAATATGTATGAAATTATCCAAGGGTGCTTGTAATAAGGAACAAAGGGAGTATTAATTTTTTAAAAAGATAGTATTTGTGAGTTTAACTCGGTTGATGAGAAAATTGCATAATATATGCAAGATCATAGTTCGAACTCTGGACACACCATTTATTAATTTTACCTGACCAAAAAAACCTGTTATATATGCAATGAAGAAATTAACAACCCACATACATTGCATTGGTTGAATTGAAATTGATCGAAGAAGAATAAGAAGATTAATTTACTGTCTCCATTTTAAAACTAGTGACACTTTAGTAAAAAAAAATTAAAATCATTTTTTTTTGAAAAAAAATTAATGTCACTTTTGATTTTTATGCAATATTAATACATATTTTTCAATTGTTTCACTATATATGTTACTTCCAAAACATTACTAGTTGATAAAAATTAATGTCACTTTATATTTATGATAGTAGAAAAGACACTAATAGTTGCTATGGATGATTTGATAAAAATGATTATTCTTTTTCTTTTAATCATTGTACTTCTCCCACTTTCATATATAAGCAAATGTTCCTTCTAGTCATGTTCATAATCAAATATTGTTTTTTCAGGTTCATTGAACGACTTATGTATTTAAACTATAATATAGTTTAGATACACGAGTTATTCAATAAATTTGAAAAAAAGAGGTGGATTCTAGGGTGAGGGTTCAATTAAGTCCCTCACTAGTGGACCACCATGAATAACAACAAGAGTCATTAGATTAATTGAGTTCATATATCTTATTATACACCATATACGCTGAATTACACTTCTCTTTTTCCTCTGTCCTCCTCTTCCTCCCCTCCTCTTTATTCCTTATATTCCTTCAATCTTTAAATCCGTAGTCTTAACAGACGAAATGGTGATAACGTTAACAATCACAGACCAATCAATTTTATAAAAAAAAACTCATGACATATTACAGAGCAGGATCACACACTCTAATCCAACAAAAGGGATTTCGTGGAAATTAGGAATATAATAAAAAGAAAGTAAAGAGAGAAGAAATTCAATTGTTAGAACATGTGCTTTTGTTGATGGATTTTTCCTTGACTACCCCAACTTTCGTTAGAATTTGCTAGGCTTTTCTCTTGGTTTAATTTTTGGGTATTTGTCCAATATGTGTTACTGTTCGATATAATTTACCAATACAAGACCATAACATTGTATCCAAACTGCCAACAAGAAACTTTGTTGAACTACTTGGTGCGCCCATGGAGAACTGCTGGCCTCCAACCTCCGTTGTCCTCATAAATCCTTTCAAATATGAAGATTCTTCTTTCATATTAATCCTAGTTTAAATTAATAAATCATTGCTAGAATGCATGTAAGCAAGGGGTAATGATATAAGTATATATCTTTTACTGAATCTTTAAGAGAGAAGCGTTTTAAATTGGATGAAATTAAGGGTAATGTTGTAAGTATATTCGATAATCATTTTTAAGGATTATACCAAAATCACAAAATAAGAATTTTAAAAGAAAAAATAGTAAACTTTTATAATTACTTGAATTTGAGATGGGTTTACTGTTTCTAGAGAAAATAAATCAAGATTCAAAACTTAGAAGATGGTGATTTGAGGGTTGATGGCGTTGGTTGTACATGAGAGGAGATAGTAGGAAGAAGAAAAAATCATTGTGTGTGGTGTACATCGTAAGATCTGGTAGAACAACAAAATATGATGGTTTTTATTCATGGTTCACTATGAACCACTTAGTTGGTGGTTCACCCTAGATGTCACCGAAAAAAGAAATATTTTTTTTTTATAAATGTGATTGGATGAAATGCTCTTTTTTCAGATTCATCGAATAACTGATTTATCAATTATTTGATGAATCTGAAAAGAAAAAAATATTTATATACAAGACCATAAAGACTATTTTTTTTATGTGTTTAAAAACTTTAAACGACATTCATTTTAAAACAAATGAAGTACATTTTAATCTTCTCCGTTTCCTTTTTCTTATCATGGGCATCTTCTCCGTTTCAACTAGTATTTTAATGAAAAAGAAATTGAATTTATCTATAATTCGGGCGCTAACATATTACTAGAGAAAATACTTACTTGGACACAAATTCAAATAAAAATATTTTAGCGCACAGACAAAACTAAAGAAATAAAAGGAAATAAAATTAAATAAATATCAATTGATGTGACTAAATTATTTTTGTTTAATTTTGTTAATTTCATGGAGTGTATCCAAATACATGCCTAGTGGCTAGTATTTTTTTTATTAAGAATAGTAGCTACTAGCTAGTGTCTTAATAAGCGGGTTAATGTTCTTTGTAAAACTAAAAGAAATACAATGTCAGTCTATTAGATAAATGTTATTAGTAGCACGTTTATCTCTCATACTTTTTGTGTGCAGGCATAACAATGTGGTGGGGTAGGGACGAGTTTTGCATCCCCGTTCCTATATCCGGTTCTCATATACTTACTTGTTACCCTTTCCATACCCAACAGGGATGAGAAGAGAAATTGAACCTCACCCTCGCCCCCGACGGGTTCGGGTATCCCCGCCATATCCCCGTTCCCGCATTAAATAATTTTTTTTAATAAAAAATAGAAGTTTTTTGCAACCCCAAGAGAAATATTGTAATGCATTATCCAACAATATGTTCACTTTAACATTTATTAGACCAATTGATTTAGTTGCTCATTTAAATATCAATGGTAGTTTTTATAACACGACAATTATAAAAGAAAATAACATGGCGTATTAACATAAAGTAGTTTTCTGCATTCGGGATGGGTTTGGGTATGGGTTCGGGGTGAGTACCTATATATTTGTTACCCGTCCCATACACGTGTTTTGAAATTGGGAAAAATCCAAACTCATCCCAGCCAAAACGGGAAAAACCCGTCAAATTGGATTTGGTTCAAATGGATAACCACGGGTATGGGTTCTGTTGCCATGCTTATTCATGTGTTCTTACTATTTCTCCTTATTGTTTTAGTTTTCATGCTAGTGTCTTATCTATAATATATATTAAAAAAATGGCTTGTTATGTTGTAATTTTAGAGTTTTATTTTATTTCAAAAGTTAATTCTAACTAAGTCCATCCAAAAATGATGTTTCCACATGTTTTTGTCATTTCCTAAATAAGCTAACTATGACTCATCATGCTTACTTAGTCAATTAAGCCTTACCTTAACATTCTCAACTGGAAAAAAAAATAGTTTTATTCATGTGGCTATTTTCGTGGAATTAGTGGCATGTTCTCACAAAATATCTTGGGAGTTAAAACATTTTACGCTTTGACCCAAGAAAATAAATAATAATTACACTAATAATACATAAAAATTAGGTTTAATAGCAGTTTTCGCCCCTAACTTTCACGAAGTTGTGATTTTAGCCCCCTAAGAAAAAAACTACAAAACCGCCCCCTAAGTTTTGCAACTGTAGCGGTTTTGGCCCCCCAAGGTCGAAAAAAAATTAAAAAATAACACGTGGCGCCTCACTTAGGGTGCCACGTCAGCGTAGACCGAGTCAAAATTGGCCTTGGGGGCCAAAACTGCCACATGTGCAAAACTTAGGGGAGGTTTTGTATTTTTTTTCTTAGGGGTCCAAAATCGCAACTTTAAGAAAGTTAAGGGGTTAAAACTACTATTAAGCCTAAAAATTATTATCATTTATAAAATGATAATACATAATCTACAAAACTACATGACATTTTATTTATTTCTTTTTTTGATTTTGTGATTGAAGTTTATCAAAATTAATTTATAGAGTAAATTGTCCACCCTCTTCAGCTTTGTCACACTTCACGGATCTACTCCTTTGCAGTTGGAATTCTTGCATTTCAGATATTGATGACTGTTCAGCCAAGATTTGACAGTTTATGTTCGAGTTCAATATCTTAAATTATAAAAATTAAAATCTACATTTTTGTTGTTGTAATGTCTCCTCTATATTGGGATTCCTCATTCCATGCATTTGGAATATCAGTGACTATTGAATCAAAATTGCATGGTCTGTGTTCAAGTTCGTTATCTTAAATTATAAAATTAAAATCTCTCTTTTTTTTTAGGAAAAAAATTAAAATCTCCTTTTTTTAATTTGATTGTTTGATCTCAATTAAAGGATAAATGTGCAAATGTGAGATTCTTCTTGTGATGAGTGGAGTCCAAATTCCTAACTCCACACCTACCAAACAAAAACATCCAACCAACGTGGTCAAACACAAATAATTGAGCTTGATAACCATATAGTAAAATGTCTAATCTATAACAGTATGAAAAAAACATGTTTATAATTAATCAATATCTTTAAGTATATCTCATAACTCAATATTAGTCTCTCAATCTTGATTAGAAATACATGAGTGAATCAGAGATATAAAGTTGGTTTGGTGGTTGCGCGAAATCGTTAACGATCGAAAAGGCATACTTTTGTTAGTCATATTTATAAGCAAATATCATTTTTTTGGGTTCATTGAAAAATTGATGTATTTGAACTATAATATGGTTAAAATACATTAGTTATTTAATGAATCTGAAAAGGGAATAATTCATATAATTGTGACCAGAGAGAGCATGATTTTGAGATGACTTTTTCACTTCTAATTTCACCATTAATATAGATTATATTTACAATTTTATCTATTTTACCTTATTTTTAGAGGATCTCTCTTTTAAAAAATGTCTTTCCACGAATAATAATAATAATCATAATAATAACGATGAAAACTTACTTAGATTGATCTAGTAGTATTGGTTTAAAATTTGAAGGTGCGCTTTTTTTTAAGGTCAATTTGAATGAACTAATTTAATTTCTAAAAAAATAATGATGATAAAAAATAATTGAAAAACAAAAGACCATTAAGCCGTCTTTATTGTACATATGCTACTAGGCTTGCAACTAGTCTCGGTGTAGCACATCGGTTCTTTTATTATTGGACCTAAATCCAAAATCCTAAATAATTAAACATTTATACTATCTAGTATACAACAACTCACAATCATTTGGCAAGTTGGCTATCACAAATATCATTTTAAAATAACAATAGCAACATACTCTTTCACACATCATTTTTACTACAAATATTATTTTAAAATAACAATAGCAACATACTCTTTCACACATCATTTTTAACAAACTCTTTTTTACCGGCTAAATTTCATGCAAGTAAATGAGTAATATATGTTAGAATGTGATGCTAATATTTCACCTTATTCTAATATACTCCATCCGTTTTTTTAGGGTAGCTTGATTACGGATTTTATCTTTGTATTTTCCGCTGTTTTGATAGTTTAAGAATATAATTTGTCAATTATACTCATTTTTAATTACTATTACTTTGCTTATTCGTTTTCAATAAAATTAATTAATATTATATATTTGAAAAAAAAATTGTTGCTTAAAATATTGAATCTATAAAGAATTGAAATTCTATAGATCTCCCAAAAAGGTAATCTCACCATTCAAATTACACCGGAGTGTGAATATAGTATTTGTTGAAGTTATATTTGGAGCCGAAACTTTGGCCAAAGGAGTTGGAGGGAAAGTTTAGTTTTAACGGGAAGAAGAAGGGGGGTTAGAGGGAAGCATCATCAATATAAATTGACAATTGTTTGTTTTGGGAAAGAAACATAGTGTGTGCCAAAAAAAGGATTTTCTTGGAAAGATAAAGAATGTATAGCTTGTTTGTTATGTGAGAAAGGAGAAATATTAATTTACTGGTAGATTAAAATAAGAGTATAATTGAAAAGAAAAAAAACTCTAAAAATCAAGTTCCTTAATTTGATTGTACTATTCTAAAATGACACTTGAAAAAGGGAGGGAGTAAAAAACAATAAAGCGGGTCTTTGGCAAAAAACACAGCAATGGTTGGTGTTAGCGTGTTCAAATTCAAATTAAATCAATCCAAAAAAAATCGAAAAAGCTCACAAAACCGAATATTGTCGAATGATGTTTGTGAAAACTCCTTGGATTGAATTTCCAAACACTTTTTTAAAATCAAATTGAACCAAACCGCATAAATAAATTTTCATACTTATCAAAGGAAGAAAAAAAAAACACATTCGTTTTGATATTAAAGTGGTCTTTAATCCAATACAGGGGAACAAGGGCACTTCCTTAGTAACGGGTGCCCCAACATTGTTAGAAATTTTAGCCGAAACATCATTTCACATAACTGTTGTCTCCATCGAAGTTGAAATTGCAGCAGGCATCTTGGGATGAACCAAATCATATTTTTGAAGCTGCGAACAACGTCCACAAACATCTCAAATATTTTCTTCGTATTCTTTAAGGAAAACAACTAGCATTACCACAATCATTTATCGACCTCTATAAATTAAATCTGTGGAAGAAGGGACGCATGGTCACGATCATTTCCAAGCGAAGAGATGCCAGCTAGAATGCCCTAAAAAAAGTCGTCGAGTTGGATGCAGTTTAGAGGAGGCAATATTCAACCTCGCGAACATATGCTTCTTGGAGGGAGAGAATGGGATTCAAAAACACACATTTTTTAACAATTTTCTGTACATGGGGGCCTATATTCCTTTAAATTTAGTACGAAGGAATATGCATTTCCTAGTGCGTGGTCCCCGCGTCATCAATCCAAACAAATTGGGGGTTCGGGGAAATGTCACCAACGTAAATTAACGGTGTTCCCAAAAGATCGTCAGTAACCGAAAAACGATATTCCTCAGCGGGAGGAGCAACCATCAATTTCTTTAAAACCTTCTTTTTGCTCATGTCATCTCAAAAGTGGAAGAGGATAAATGAACTCGATAAGATAATCAAACTATCCCGCCATCAATCAAGCGAGAGGACATATAAACTCATAATATAAAATGAAACACCACATCAAGCAAGCCAAGAACCAAGGCAACAATGTCTTCCTCAGACAACCAACGCGCCATAAAAAGCTCAAGATCGATGTCATACCCCAATTTTTGACCCAAGATGTCACTGACACGTGTCGTTGGACCCTACATTCATACGCAGTTTAACCTGATCAATCTCTGAATTTCAGTGAAAATTTCGGCAGAGAGGTATTTTAAAATACCTCATTATAGTTCCGAGTCGGGCCCTCTTCTCTCTGTATTTTTGTTTTTATCGTATTTTTAATTTCCATCTTTTATTTTTTAGATAACGTTAATTTTGTATATAAAAGTATTTATTTTTTCTTTTTTTAATTAAACTTTCAATACTTTTATTATTTAGTCTTCATCTTTTTAATTTTTATTTTGTCCATATCAAATAGTCCTATTTTTCGTCCAAATCCAAAATCAAACGCCTCATACAGGCTGTCTCAGCCTCATCCACTTCCGGTTCATCTGCATCCCAAATTGAGGAACATATTTGTTTCCTTCTCCCCAAGCCAGGAAATTCTGTTCAAAACCTAGCCCACAACCATGTTACTATAAATAGAACCTGCACAACACACAGAAAAGACAAATCCTCAATCGTAAACCTGCAATTCACAACAACACAGAAACATACAAACAGCCAAACAAATATCAAAAGAAACCGCAATAGCTTCGATTCCACCGTTAACGCAAAGCCAAGTCTCGAATCATACAGCAAAACGCATCGACATACACACAGTCACACACGCACAAAGGAGAACAGAAGGTGGTAATCTCGACACCTACGCAGAGAAGCCGATTCCAAACAGAACCGTCGCCACACAAATCACTCAAAGAGGTAACTATTTTTCAAAGTTTTTCTTTAAATCTAAGAGGCATGGTTTACTTTCCTTGATTCCTAGGGTGAAAACAGAAAGAGGGTGAGAAATAGAGTAGGGACCGAAAAAAATTTTAAAAAAAAGAGGAGCTTTGTAGCTCCGACGCGGCGGCGCCGCCCTTTGGTTTCGGTCGACCACCGCGTCGGACTCCCAGCCGCCGCCGTTTTCTCCATCGAAGAAGAAGAAGAAAAAGGAGAGAGAAGAAAGCTTCTTTTTTCGTTGAGAAAGAGAAGAGAGAGAAAGACAATGGAAAAATGAGGGATTTCTCTCTCACAGCCTTTATATAGGCTCACGTTATCCAACGCACGTGGGTGCATGGTTCTGCCGTGCACTCTCGCCTCCCATGCGCCTCGATCGAAATCTAAGGGCCCCTGATGCCCCGATCCTTGATCAGATATGAGCTGTCTGATTCATCTGACGGCCGAGATCATTTCATTTTCGACCCGACCCAGCACTCAATAAACCGGCCCGGTTCGGGTTCCTCAAGCCCAATTTCTTTTCTTTATCCATTTTCTGCACACCCCCCTGGCTACTGACTGCACCCCCCTTTTGTATCATTCTATTTTATTTCTCTTTCCTCATGCATTTTAAATTTCTCTTGCATTTTTTATCGTTTCTTCTTTGAAATTTATTGGTTTAGGGTGCATATTTATCATTCAGTTTTCATTTAATTCGTAGCATGGGTTTTAGAATGTGTATTTAGGTTTTAATGTAATTCATTTATCTATTTTCGTTTTCTTTTCTTGGCTCGGAACTTTAGAATGTAAATTAGGTTCAAAATGTAAGTATTTCCGTCATTTATTTTATCGCAGACCGTAGAATGTATAATAGGTTTTATGTAATAGATTTAGGTACATGGGTGTGTGCGTGTGTGTATGCCCTTTTATTTTGTTGCTAGCTTAGGATAAAGGTCCTCGCGATGGTCCAACACCACCATGAGGTACCTACGCTTTATTTTCTTGCTCCGTTAGTTTTCAATTTTAGTTTAGTTATATCTCAAAAAAACGAACAACAAAAACATGCAAATAACAAAATCACAAAAAACATTTTTTACAATAAACCTTGATCTCAAATCAAGTGACCTCTTTATTTTTTATTCTTTCATAAATCAAAATTGCAATCAATCTTAATCATATTTCAAGTCATTTTCCCTTAATATAAAAAACACAAACAAATTTATTTTGCCACTTGGCTTTTCATTTCAAAACTAATAAAAAACACCAAACAAATCAAACGTCAATTTTTTACCCCGAACTACGAGGTTTTGATCCCTCACGGGTACGTAGGCAAAGGACACTCGTCCTTCCAAATCAATAAAAAATGTAGATAAGTAGGTCTTTTTCTTCCTTTACCACTTTAATTCTTTTTTTTTCAAAATAAGCAAGTTGTAGCACAAAACGTTAAATAAAACCAAGAGGTTCCCGTAGAGTACTACGGACATAAAGGGTGCTAACACCTTCCCTTTATGTAACTAACCCCCGAACCCAAAATCTTTTCAAAGGGGTATTTTGAACCTTTTTCCCTTTTTCTCTTAAAATTAAATGTTCGGTCGTGAAATGAAATAGTGAGTCTATGCTAATAAAATAGCTTGACCTCCGAAAAATGACGCGACAATCGATTATAAATCCGGAGACAAAGATGTACTATTCAAAGATGCAAACATAAACAAATAGTTCCACAACCAACAAATGAAAGAAACAATAATCCTCACATGCAAAACATATCACCACCGTGAAAACCCAGTTCCAATATTTCTAAACATAAGACATTATTGCTCAACCAACTCCGTATCGAAGGGAGGCTCAATGTATAGTTTCCTTGCAACATATTATCAAACTCGTCAGAATCTCTCCCTTCATCCCTTCCTCTCTCCCTCTCACTCACTCTCTCCCTCTATCTTTGTTACCAAAGTATCATAGATTGTTTTGCTCGACATACACCCCGTCGACAAAAAACTCTCAATGTATACAATAATTCATCTACGCTTATAGTCGAACACAAATAACTTTAAGAAATGTTCAACTCATAACTTAACCCGTAAACATATGATTCCTCCTTTAGATCTCTAGCAAATTTAAATCGTCACTTAAAACTACAAACTGACATTTAGGGGGCAAGTTTTTTTTTTATCGTACCCCTTATTATTGTTACTCTCTCTTCTTTCAATTATTTTAATAGATTTTTCCCATTTCATTAAAAGGATAATTATGCAAAATCACTTATAATTTATCTCATTAGTACAAAATCACTTATAATTTATCTCATTAGTACAAAATCAACTACATTTTTTAATATGTGTGAAAATGTCAAAACAACTTATAATAAAATATAGAGGGAAGAGAAGGCAAAAATATATTAACAAACCAAACTCTTAATCTTAATAGCACAACCAAATTCTTCAACACATGAACAACGATAAAGAATAATGAAAAATACACCATCTTTAGGTGCATTCATCATCCTCAGAGAAAAAATTGTTGTCGGTGTTCACTAACTTAAACTATAGGTGGTGTTTAAATTACCAATTCAACCACATTGATAAGTCACTAGTAAGGCTAAGAAATCAATTTGCCGTAAAGTTAATAATTTGTTTAGTAAATAAAGAAATGAAATGAAATGATTGATGATGCATAATAAAATGGTGAAAATGCACCGAAATAGATGCGATCAAATGCAATAATGCAGCAATGGGGCAATAACGTAAAAAGAAGTTAAGAAAAGTGGGGTCCGTGAGGATATCGTGATCAAAGTTATGCGCTGGTTATAGTTGGTTTTCCTCGTGCCTGTAACATGGTTGTAACCCCTTCCCTTGAAACAAATGAAATGAAACGAACGGCTCCAAAATAAAAATATCCCTCCCGCCCCTCCATTATTACCATATTAACCCCCGCATTTCCCTCTCTTTCCATAAATAAATCTATCTGTCCCTCTCTTCGATTGGAACCGCTCAATCATATTCTTTTGTTTGTTTGAGCCATTTCATTTCATTTCCCCAAACACACCAAACCCTAAATCTCATTCTTCATCTTCATCATGAGAGAGATCTTGCACGTTCAAGGTGGCCAATGCGGTAACCAAATTGGATCCAAATTCTGGGAGGTGATATGCGATGAACACGGCATTGATCCAACTGGTAAATATGTTAGCGAAGGTGGAAATGATACTCAATTGGAAAGGATCAATGTGTATTACAATGAAGCTTCTGGTGGTAGGTATGTTCCTAGAGCAGTTCTTATGGATCTTGAACCTGGTACTATGGAAAGTATCAGATCTGGTCCATTTGGTAAGATCTTTCGTCCTGATAATTTTGTGTTTGGACAATCTGGTGCTGGCAATAATTGGGCGAAAGGTCATTATACCGAAGGTGCTGAGTTGATTGACTCTGTTCTTGATGTTGTTCGTAAAGAAGCAGAGAATTGTGATTGCTTGCAAGGTAAATTGTTTATACTTTTTTCAATTCGATTCAGTAAATTGTTTATACTTTTTTCAAATTGTGTAATTCTTGTGCAGCTGTTCACATCTAGATTCGTTGAATTTAAGTTTATCTTGACGATTCAGAGGTTAATATAAGATCCTGAATTATAATCTTAAGTAAGTTGAAGAATGCATGCGCACACTGAAAATTCAAGAGGATCCAATTCAGTTTTTGGGAGATCTATGATTTCGATGCACAAATTGAACTTAAAATGCATTAAAATTTGCTGATACAATATAAATCTAACCTATATTTTGCTTTAGATTGGTTGTTTGATATACTCAGAATGAAGCTTCCGTGACTTTTTGTGTAATAATGATGGTATATTATATTTTAGGGATTGATATGTCAGATATGATACGGAAATAAATAAAAATTAGTGATACGTCAACATTCCTGACTTTCTGGATCACTCATACTTTTTGCTATCTGTAGATCTTGGGAAACATGATGATGATTGAAAGGCATGCAGGAGGGACCACCTTATCCTTTATAGTAGTGCATAATTAAATAAAATTATTTATAAAATAGGATTATTTTTCTAAACAATGCTTTCAAATAAAACATACCGACATATATAATTTTTCCTTTATTTTTTTTATAATTGCTAATAGTAAATGAGATGGGATCCTATGATTGCTACCACCGACAGACCGCTGTTATTTTTCTTCATGGCACGTGATGTTACTAACAACATTCACTTCCAACTATTTTTACAAACATTAGAATTAACTGAGACAAAAATAACCATGAGATTGAATTGAATTACCATCTGCAGATTAACCAATGTAGATCCACGTAATAAATTGTTTATTTTTTAAAATATTAAGCTATTACAATACTTGGTAATAACTCAAATCATAGCAGTGATCTATAAGCTACATGAAACTGTATATTTTTAAGTAAGTAAACTGAATGGCTTCTGAAAAGTAGTGTTGCACATAGCTATGATCAAGGTTCCCTAACGGGGCATATAATAGAATGGGGCTGTTATGCTTTGACGAACTTGTACTTTTGTAATATGTCACAGAATTGGTGCATACTGCTGCAGATAGTTTAATAATTTTCTTATGATCTTTATGTTAGATTTGTGGACTTGCGTATTTGCAATCTATTATTCAGAAGTCTGAAAATTTCATTCAATTTTGTCAGGTTTTCAAGTTTGCCACTCCCTTGGAGGAGGCACGGGTTCTGGCATGGGAACACTATTGATATCAAAGATTAGGGAGGAATATCCAGACAGAATGATGCTTACTTTCTCTGTTTTCCCATCTCCAAAGGTATCTGACACAGTTGTTGAGCCATACAATGCCACACTATCTGTTCACCAACTGGTGGAAAATGCAGATGAGTGTATGGTTCTTGACAATGAAGCGCTGTATGACATTTGCTTCAGGACATTAAAACTCAGCACCCCTAGCTGTAAGTATCATCTCTTCTTTTTTATTTCCTCAATTAATCAAAGGTTGCCTAAATAATAACTTTAGTTATTTCTTTCCTCATTGTGTAATTGTAGTTGGGGATCTGAACCATCTGATTTCTGCAACTATGAGCGGGGTTACCTGTTGTTTGAGGTTTCCTGGACAATTGAACTCTGATCTTAGGAAGCTGGCTGTCAATCTGATCCCATTCCCACGTCTTCACTTTTTTATGGTTGGGTTTGCACCTCTCACTTCTCGTGGGTCTCAGCAGTATGTATCCCTTACTGTCCCGGAACTGACTCAACAAATGTGGGACGCCAAGAATATGATGTGTGCTGCTGATCCTCGACATGGCCGATACTTGACTGCATCTGCAATGTTCAGAGGAAAGATGAGCACCAAAGAGGTTGATGAACAAATCATCAATGTGCAGAACAAGAATTCTTCATACTTTGTTGAATGGATTCCCAACAATGTGAAGTCTAGCGTGTGTGATATCCCACCCAAGAATTTGAAGATGTCGTCCACTTTTATTGGGAACTCTACTTCAATTCAGGAGATGTTTAGGAGGGTCAGTGAGCAGTTTACTGCAATGTTCAGGCGCAAGGCCTTTTTGCATTGGTATACTGGGGAGGGAATGGATGAGATGGAGTTCACGGAGGCAGAGAGTAACATGAACGATTTGGTAGCAGAGTACCAACAATACCAGGATGCAATAGCTGAGGAGGAAGATGATTATGAAGAAGAAGAAGGTGAGGAACATTATGTGGAGCAGTAGCTGGATCAAACTCTTGGGGTAATGCCCTATTGGTAACTATGTTTACTATACAACTTTGGTGCTATCCGTGTATCTACTACAGCCATAAGCTTTTCTTTTATTCTTATTTTTTCATGCTTCTTTACATTTTGCCAATTTCATTTTAAGTGTAATACTAGTATTTCTGAACTGTCTGAAAATCTGAATGTGTCCTGTCCGACAGGGTTATTCTATACTTCTATTATTCCTATAATGCTATGAATGTATTCATGTATGTGTGTGAATTAGAGTTTTGTTTCCTACCTATTCGCTTTGTTTTAAGAAAATAGTTGGACTTGGAACTTTCCTACCATTGATTTACATCCGATACCATGATGGCATGAACTCATCCCTTACTCCTAGACTCATGCTTCATTTGGAAGCTGGAAAAAAAGTATGGAACAGTTGAAAGAGAAAATAAATAGTGCGCACACTGTTTGGTTGAGAAGATAAAAATCAAAAAGTGGAGTCTCACCTTTGTTTTTTTCTCTATGGCGTAATAGAAAGAAACGAGTGTCTAGTATGGTCCATAATCGACGTATCATCAAATGACCAATATTTATACTTTTTTACAGTTACAATGCTACAGAGGCTGAGCTCTCTTATCGTTTTTTTTGACAGCGTCACATTAATTTTCTAAAAATTGAATCTTTACAGACCAAAATTTGGATCATACTACACATCTTATATTGGTTTAACCTTGGCTTTTACCATCTGTGCAGTTTTCACGTTTTGGTAGAAGTTTAGTTTTGTAGTTTCTCCATTTCCACATTAATGGAGATTAAGATTGTATGGGACACAATTTTCTGTCCAAAAACAGATCCATACACACGCTAAACCTCTAGTGGGTGAAACAATCTCCCAAAACACTGATCAAGGAGATTAGAACCCCTTCCCTTATACTCCGAGATGGTTGAAAATCACTAAAGAATTATTCATTCAAAGCATTGACATATTAATAAAATATTTAACTCCAAATTACGTTAGGAACTTTTGAAGTAAGAATAATGTTCATCAGAATATACTCAACAGAACTCTTAACATGAAGTCGTCCAATCCAACACTATAGTTGGGCATATTAGCGAAGGTTGATAAAACCACCCATTATCTTCCGTTCAACATAGGCGCACATGGCCTAAAATTTTAGGGTGATTGCTCTATAGCCCTCTAAGAGAGCTCAACCTTTTTTCTTGACCAATACGTATTCAAATGGATTTTTCTTGTCAAATCTACTGGCAATTATCCTCAGCAGGCTCTTGAAAAGTTTGATGTTTAACTCCTAATTTATACTTTGGAAAACTATTGGAAAAAAAGCTCACATTGGCTTAAACAGGAGGAACTGCTTCCATTGTCATCTTGATTTCATTACCATGCAATTAGATGTTAGATGTTAAACAATACAAGGGCCTAAGTCACGTAAGCTCAGCAAATGTAAATGACTTAGCAATTATTAAGTTCTGATTAAGAGAATGAAAATTTGTTTGCTACCAAACACTGAAGTTTGAAGGGAATATAATTTTTGAAGTGTAATCACCCAAGAACAAAATCATTGAGCAAAAGAACCATGCTTTTGTGGAAATCATTAGAATTTTCCTTGGTTCTTCCATGGTGAAGGTTTGCAGCTAAGATGAAAAATGGAGGAATAAAGATATGAAGATGATGGAAGAACCAATGTTTTTAAATGTTGTCTTTTTTTATTTTGGTCATAGACCCTTATAAATTTCGTCTTTTGATTTCAGTCTCTCGCATTGTGTGATTCATCATCCACTTTATCTAATCAACGGTGTCTGTGTCATCCACTTTGTATGTCAAAACGTTTTTAACTTACTTTGCTTTAGAAACTTTATTGCCTCATCATTGTGGTGACACCGAATTATTGTTGTGATGCAGGACAACATTTTTGGTCTTTAATATTGCATCAAACATGATTGGTTGTGATGTACAACAAAGACCTAGTTGTAATTAATCTTTTAGATCCGATTGTTCATCGACTATTATCAACATCTTCTTATAGTAGAGTTTAATCAAAATATGATATTAATGATAAGTCAACCGATCGCAGACCTTTTTTAATGATAAAAAAATAAATAATGTTATTTGAACAACCATTTTATGAGACAACTTGTGGGACAAGCAAAATATAGAATGAAACCAAAACAATAAAGAGAGAAATTGAGAACATGATGTATGAGGGAACGGGATCCCATGATGTAACTGCGTTGCGTTAACGCAGTGACAGACCGTCCTGTGAAACTGCAAAATGTGTGAATTTGAACTGTTAGATTGTTTTTCAATGGTTGTGACCATTTACTGCGTGAAACTACATAACACTGTAGCAATCCTAGTCCATGCATGAGAGATAAAATTGTCACAAAAAGATTCTTCAAATATCATTTCTAAAAAAAAAAATAAAAAAAAATGTAAGTGTTATGTTGATAGTATTTTCTTCTATGTTAAAGGGTCGAATTTAGGACCTTAATTTTTTATTTTCATACTGCTAAAGAAAATTGCAATTGGGAATGTAAAATATTATGAGCTATCTAAAGAGAGATATTTGAACAACCACTTTTAAACAACTTGTGTAACAACTTTCTATCAAATATCCTCATTATCCTTTTATCTTTTGTCTAATAAAAAAAGAGGAAAAAATGTTGTCAATAAAATTGTTTGATTTTGGTTGTCCAAGTATCACTCCTCCTATCTAAACAATGACAAAACTAAAATCACGGCCGGAGGAAGAATTCTAGACAACCCAATCAAACTGAACATCATCCCACCCAAAAAAAAAATATGGTTTCATGATTCGAACTATTTAGATTGTAAACAATAAAAAATCTTGAGCACTAAAAACATTAATTAAATTGAATTAAAAAATAGCATCAGAGTCATGGAAGTATTAGGATAAACATCGCTCGTAAATACACGAGCTTCTCATCATCACAAATAAACTCTCATCACTTGCTTAAAATAAAAAATCATCCATTTGTAGTATATAAAAAAAGCAAAATAATACAAAAAAAAATAAAAAAAATCAGAGATTTATAAAATATAAAAGCACTAAAAAAAAGCATCAGAGTCATGGAAGTACTATAAGATAAACATCGCTGGCAAATACACGAGCTTCTCGTCATCGCAAAATAAACTCTCATCATTTGCTATTTCCTTAACATTTATGATAAAAAAATCATCCACTTGTAGGATAAAAAAAAAAGAAAATAAAAAAAGATGATCATAATTAAAGAAATAGAATAAAATTGTTATCATCGATCGAGATGCAGAAATAGAAGGGGAACACAACACAGAGAACGTGCGGCACAAACACAAAGTGACAAGTGAGTTGAGATGAGAGGCATTCGTTTAGGTTTTATAATGGACATAAGGCAAGCAAACCCTAAGCTTGCACTTACAAATACGCTATTTGGGCTTCCACTGTTTTGTTTTGGGTCAGCAAAATAAGTCCGACAAAATATGTGCGCAAATTGCATCAAGAAGCCTGTGTCAGTTTTTTAATCACAATAAGTTAAATAAGATCAAATAATTTAAAAAATCAATACTAATATTTGACGAAAATTGGAAAAGAGGAAATCTTTTTCTTTTTTTAAGAAACGGAAAGAAAAATCTTATTTCATCACATCACATGTATTCTATAATCATTTATAATGTTTTTTTAATATATCATTTCAATGCTTACTTTCACCCGTACAATAAGTAATGTTGAGAGAGAGAAGAAATCTTGTTTGATCACACATGTATTTAGCATACTACTTAGAATTTAGAAACACAAACAAAATATATAATTTTGTTTTTTTGGCTGGGGACAATATAATTTAGAAAAATTGACATTACTTTTTATTCAGGCAAATTATTTTCTATTTCTATTTTTTATCAATTGTGTATGATAATGTTCAAATATGAGCATTTCGTAAAAACATTTTCAATGAAAGTTGCTCAATAGTCAACTCAATTTCGCTTCCAATCAACTTTTTATGTGTAAAATCCGATGAGATCGAAACTTTTAAAAATACCTATTGAGCAACCATCAGATCCAATTCAATATTGACAACTACAGAAAATTTATTATCCAACTAGATAAGCCAATAATATAAGTTACTTTGGTTTCTTTTATCCCATACAATTCATTAAAAATACAAAAAAAATCGATTGCAGTTGAAATAAGCCAGAAGCCACTTGGGCAAAAGCATAAATTTGGATTAAATTCATAAAATTTTACAACAGATTAACCTTTCTGCCACATGCAATTTATGTTATTATTTTTTTAAAAAAATCCAACATTTTTAAATATTATGATTCCTCTCCAAAAAAAAAATTAGGGTGAATTGTTTGCATAATTGACGAATTAAGGTTTACAGCAGGCTACACAAGCACACAACTGAAAACTAAACTCTGAACATGCAATCTTCTTCAAAGTTTACATCATGGTCCTCATGTGCCCCTTACAAGTTTTGTGTCAGAAACAACAAATGCCAGGAGAAAAAACATGCAAAATAATATATCATAGTTAAGCCACTTTTCTCTTCTTTTTTGTTGCTGAACCAAAGTCAAAATCAGAGTCATCATCCTCAGAGCTTGTACTTTCAGATTTGCGCTTCTTGGTTGGCTTCGATGTGGAGTTTGTTGGCTTCTTTTTAACGGAAGAATTTGGGGTAGCAGGGCTTTCTTTCTTAACTGTAACAGATTTGGTGCTTTTCTTCACAGCAGTTACAGACTTAACAGGAGAAGTGACCTTCTGCTGCAGAGCTTTCTTTTGCTTCTTCTCAAATACTTTCTTTGCCACCTCTTTAGGAAGCAAGCCTGACTCCATCAACCTGCAGTCGCAATCAGTAACACAACCAAACAATCTTCTACGCTCTATTAACTCAATGGAAGTACTTCTATTGCTTGAAAATAAGTTACACAACATATCTTTCTAGCCAGTTTTGATAATACACATTTCATTACATTCTTTTAGATATTTGGTCCGATAGCTTTTACTCCTTCTACCAAAAGATAAGAAAAAGCGGGAAAGGAAATTTCAATCTGCAGCAGGTTGTCTTGTTTAAATAAGGGTTTAAGCCATTAGAGTATAATATGAGCATTCAACAATACAATGCCAGTAACTGGGTTACGATACAACTTTTTAATTTGTCGAGTGTTCTATGATCCATGTACAGCACAAGCAATTTAAAATGATACGAGGGATGGAATAACAGGGGAAGAGAGACGAGAAAAGAGGTGCCTTGGGGTAAAGGGTCATGGAGAATACACAGAAAAAAGGTGGATATTTTTATGTTTGGATGTTACTGACTTAGTGTGAGTGTCGAACAAAAAAGTTGCCCCAAAATCAATTAACAAAGCTCAAGATTTTTCACCTATACTTGTCTTACGTTTCAATTTGTCCTATAACTGTTTCTAAATCTAAATAGAACAATTAATTTACTCGTTCATAGTTAACAAATCAAACACTTGTCAGGTAATTGCAACTGCAAGGAACGTCTTATACATACACTGAATTGATAACTCAGACAAGAGAAAAAGAGATGATAAACCTAAAATAACTCTGACCTAAGACAAGAAAACAACAAAATAACCATTAATCCAATATAGACAGTAAGGAACAAGCGAACAAATGCATAAGGCCTGATAATGGTGGCATGCAATTTAGAACCGCTGGGAAACAGGGCCGGTGTATGTTTATCTACGAGTTGGAATGCTGGTGAATATATATCGCCAAAAGAAAAGTAAAAAAAATCTCAAATGTCTTCCGTAACAGCATGATTAAACCTTGCATAGTTTTGTTTTCAGGTCCATCTCAACCATCATTTGAGAGAATTTAGACAAACACAAGGGGGGAAAAATCACTTCTGTCCTTAAATTGGCTTCTGGTTTTACCTAAATACATGTCATTACACATGTACCTTAAACTGTATATAGTATATAATATATAACCCTGTGCGGAAAATAATAGCATGTGTAACATTCACTTTAGCAAACACAATTTAATATATATCCAGGGGCCTAGGCCAAGCTTGGTGTTATAAAAGAAAAGTACTCTTTGAGTCGAAGGCTCACATTTAAACATAAAGGGTTTTATTAAATCAAATGCAATGTTACACATGACACATTAAGAGCATTCTATTATTTGTACAAAGTGCATTTGAATGGAGAGGGTCTGAGTGTCTGACAGTTAGCCTTTATTGTACATCAGCAAAACCAATTCTACACCGTACAGGGAATTAAGCTCACTGATAACATGAGACTCTAAGGCATTTGGAGGTTTGAAATTGCTCCACAGTCCAAACAAGTGTTGTGGAACAAAATTTTAAAATAGAAACATGTTGATTGTCTTCCATTCACGGTTGGAATGTCATTCATCTCTATTCTCACCTCTTAGTTGAATTCACAACTAATCTATACATAGTGTTTCTCAGTCTCTTCTGAGTGGTATAGCGTGTTTTTCATGCTCACTTAAAAATTCACATTCATGGTGATAGTGTTCTTGCAGGGGGAGCCAAAGTTTAGCAATTAAACTTACTCCATCTCCTAAAATTGTTAAAGTCCTATTTGGATAAACATCTTAATTAAGCACTGATAGCATACGTGCTATAAGCACTTCTCAAACTTTTTCGTATAAGCTATAAGCTACATTATAAACTACATGGAGAGCTTGTGGAAATAAGCTAAAAACAGTTACCAAACAGTCTCAAAAGTCACAAGTGCTTATGCTTAAATAAATCATCAATCAAAACCGACCCTAAATATGATGAATCGCAATTTGCAAATGAAAAACAGAAACATAAGCAGAATAGGCCGTTGAGTACTCACCATATTTGTGCCATTTCGCTAGTTGGAATTTGTTCATGTAAAGTCTCGTAGAAAACCCTAGAAGGATCTCTCTGAAAAAACATGAAAAAGATTCCTAGTAAACATAAAAATGAAATGAAAAGTAAAAAAAAATAAAGAGAAGAAAGTGCATTGTCATACAAACCTCTTCAGGTGGATCACGTTTCTGTCCAGGTAAATCATAAACCTTCTTTACTTTCTTAACCTTTGTTTCTGTAACAACAATCACTTCCTCTTTCTTTACCTTCTTCTTTTTCTTCACTTCTTCTTTCACAACCTAACACAACACAATACTATAAAAAACCGAACATACATTTCTAAAACAGAACAATAAAAAAAAAACTAGGTCTGAGAATTTCGATTATGTACCTTGGTTTTGGAGATCTTTTTGGCGATAGGTTTGTCGTCTTCGTCTTCGTCTTCGTCTTCGTCGTCCTTGAGTTCCTTCTTAACTTTGGAGCGAGAAGCTGAAGTGGCACGAGGAATGGGTTCAGGTTCTTCTTTGAATAATTTCTTAAGTTTTGAACCCTTAGAAAGAGGTTTAGAGTTGGAGTTTTTGGCTTTTTTCAAACTAGAAATCTTGTTGTTGTCGTCTTGTTTTTTCACGGGTTTCGAATCTTCAGAAGGCATTTTTGTGAACAATCGATTTTAAGGTTTGGGTGTGATTCTCTCTACCTTCTTCAGAATCGCTTATGTCTTTTTTTCTCTCTTGTTTTCTGGGGTTTTGAATACCAAAACTCCGCGTTTTGGGTAATTCGTACGCAGATAATTGGGCTGGGCCTCAAATAAGGAAAAGGCCTTCAACAATATTAGAGTTTCTTTTCCCACCCTCCAATGTTTTCAGACACCCTATTTTGAATTTGTCATATGGAGCTGAAGTCAATGTAAAAATCAATGTTTTTGGTAAAGGTTGTAAATCGATATTTAGGAGTCTGCTCAAAAGGTGGAGAGATTCGACAAACAAAAAGGCCGACAGAAACAAAAATCAAACTTATGTTGAGCCACAACGCGTATCAACACCCTTTTTAACCAATTTCACCCTTAACATTTAAAGTCATTTTTGGAGGCATTTACAATAATTATCCGCACATGTAAATCTATATATTAACTTGTTCGGGTTTCCGCAACCACCTTGATTCAAATTCAAATAATATAGTTGGACGATTCTAGTGAATGCCACACATGAAAGACCGTTGCTTACAATTAAGTTGTCCGCAAAGTAGCAAACTAAAACTAACAAATAATTGGACAGAATAGTAGCATAATAAAAATACTACCACCGTTACAAAGCTTAATATGAAAGCTACCTATGAATATATTCTACCTAGTGTCTTTTGAACTTAGGCTGCGTTCCTCCTTTGGTATCAATCCAATTCCAAAACATTTCATAGAAAAGCTGGTAGTATATTGGAGATGGAATAACTGCACCTCATGCACCCACCTTAAACTTTAACACTTTATACTAAAGTGAACAGAAATTAATCACAATGTCACAAAAATTCTCTCTAAATGTCAATAAATTTGCGGTGTAGCACAATTCCACTTTCTTTCTCATGTATTATAAATTATAGGAGATTAACAAGCTAGTAGCATAGAGCATTAGAGAAACAAAAATGGCGTGGCCTTTGAAGTCGCCTCCTTTGCAACTAGTATCCATAGTTGGGATTGTGATGTTTTTGCTATTTGTTCCATCTTATATAAACTTCAAGCAAACAGTGCACAAAGCCAACATCAGTTTCCACTTCTTTCTCTTGATTTTGCCACTCTTGTTGATTTTTATTGCATACTTCATCTCCAAATGCGGGCCACGGCTTGTAATTCCGATGGATTTCTTTGGTCGACGATTAATACAATCACGCACACGAACAGAAGGAGGTGGGTCGTCGCCTTGGGGCGTTGCGGCGTTGGTGGTGTTGCTTTTGATTTTGGCTTCCAAAATCTCCAGCTTCAGGTCTATGTGGTCGCCACTCATTTGGAGACCCCATTAGTTGATGTATCATATCATTTGTAAGTTATAACATCTATGAAATAGAAATTTGTCACCTATCGTAGGCATCTGGGCTCGGCCAATTATGTGCAATTTCACATACAATAATCAAATGATTGTTGGTTATGTTATCATCATGGTTCCTAATTGTAATTAGGACTGCTAAAACTCTGCGAATTTTAATTTTGCGACAAAATATGAATAAATTGCCAATGCAATTTTGTTTTTGCAAAGACCTTCAAAAAAATTACATTATTGTCTTAATTATGGATACGGACCACAATTTAGGACTGTGATTACAATTTAACTTGATTTATTTCTTTTGATAAAAAAAACTTTTATGAACCATATATCTTAGACTACAAGATCAAACTCTTATTATTAAACTGACAACTAAACCAACACCTTTAGCATTCAAATCAAATCTGTTTGACTTGGCCAGCAAATATGGAGATATATGTTGTATGCAAATATTGTTGCCTATGAAAATGAAACCAAACTGTTTGATCAACGGCCAGTACTTGATTGATATATTCTTAGATGTCTTAATATATATATATATATATATATATATATATATATATATTTATTTTTTTTTTATATATTTTTTTTTACGGAATGCCCTAATATATTTTGTTTGACGGTTAATATTATTTAGGTTAGTTTGTATTTTCACTATTTTGTATATGGGAGTTCTAACTTGGAACAAAGTAGAGGATTTCTAATGTTAAAATTTTCTTTTAACGGTACAATTTATTAAAATCAAATCATGTACAAGACGAACATGACTGGTGTTTACGTGGAATGCCAAAAACATGCATATATACCAATAAAAAACAAACCTTCAAAACCAAGAAATTAAAATTAAAAATTGTGTTTTTAACCCATTTCTAGTGGGTCATATCACTACTAAGATATGTTCCAAATTTTTGCTCCAATCCAAAGTTAAACACTTTAAGAACTCAAGAACTCAATGAATTCATATCATTCTCTCCTTTTCTCTCTTATTCAAACGTGTGTTCATAGGTCCTTTTTAATTTTCAGATGATTAAGCCATCCGTTTCTCAACAATCGTGCAATATAAACCATCCATTTTCCTACCTTATGATTAAGTTCATTTTCAAAGTACACAAAAACTCGAAGCATTTTTTAGTTTTTTTTTCTGTTCGACACACTTATGAGCCACTTCTTCTCTTCTATTCCTTAGATAAATTTACCCCTTTAAAATTTTGAATAATCTTAACAGGTCCTAATTCTATATTTAGGGTGTATTTCTAAAACCTATCTTGCAATAGGGTGAGACTTTGATAAAGTTGTAATTAAGTTATTTTATTTGAAAATAATTTGGAACTTCCTCCATTTTTACGGTTAGAGTCAATAAATTAAATGCTTTAATATGTGTTTCGTCCCTGCAATTAGGGGTCATTTAAATATTGGTCCTTGTAATCGTTAATCCTAGCAAATTACCTTGTAAAGTTTAATCATTTAAAATTTCGTCTCTCCCCCACTTAATCACGGCCATGCCACTAATTAGCTGACGTGGCACATTGACCCAGCAAAGTTTGGCTTGAAGTGACGAAAATGCTCTTCCTTCTATCAAAGTGCGGCAAAATGATGAAAATACCCCTTAAGCCACTCTCCCACCACTGTAACTGTTTTCTCTTCTCTCCTTCACACTCTTCTTCTACCACCCCTCAATCTAAACTTGGTTGTAGCAAACCCCTTTGTATCAAATCAAACAAACTCATATCATTATTGAATATTTTGTCATTGTAATCTTTTTTAATCATAGTTTCACGTGAGAAAGCAAGAACAGAAGAAAATGGACCTCATAAATCTTCCTCTCCCATGAACAAAACAGAACCCATCTCTTCAAATTCATCCAAAAACCAAATCTAAAAACCAAAGTTGGAGAATAATAAAAGTGTATTGTGGAATTGTTACTCTTCTCCAATTCAATTGGTACTGAATTGTTACTCTTCTGCGATTCCAGTTTTAACCAAAGGGTATCGTCGATTTCAATGTGGTTGTCGTCTCCGCCGTTGTTGCGGTTGTTGTCTCTATCGCCGTCTTTGCAGTCGTTGCATCCGCCGCCGTCGTAGCGGTTTCTGTCTCCGTTTCTCTCTCTCCGTCGCGGTTGTTGCAGCCTTGAGAAAATATTGTTTTTCTATCTGGATTTCTCCTTCTCATTCTACAATTACTGAGCGATTTTTTTTTGTTTTACAATCTCACCTCTGAACTAGATTGGAACCATTATGTTTATGAAAGGTTTATTTGATGGGAATATTTAAATGATTAAACTTTACAAGGGGTTTGTTTATGAAAGTTTTATGTTAGAAATTAGAATCTGGGTTTGATGCTTGTGTTGTATCTGTGTTTGAAATACACCTTGATGTTTTTAGGGGTTTGTTCAAATTACTTTTTGTTTGTTTGAATCAAAGGAAATTTGAGATTTTGACATTTGAGGATTAGAATTTTGAAGGTACTTGGAGTTGCTTCTTAATGTGTGGTGGCGTGGGAAATAGATTCCATGTGTTCAACAGAAAAAAAAGACGTTTAAGGAAGTGGGTTGTATAGCAAACAAAGATGAAGAAATTTCTGAAAATTGAAGAGGATGAACAGAGAAAGGTTTCAAGATTTAAGAAGAAATGGTGTTACAGAGAAAGGAAACGAGAGGGAAAAGGAAGAAGATGAAGCCAGGGGTATTTTGGTCTTTTCGCATTTGTCTGATGAGTCCAGGGGTATTTTTGTCCATTCACGTTATTATTAAGTTAATTAGTGACGTGACGCTGATTAACTGGATTGAGGGACCAATCCTTAAATTATTAAATTTTGTAAGGGTAATTTACGAGAATTAACAATTACAGAGATCAATTTTTCAAATGATCTTAATTGCAGAGGGACGAAACCCATGTTAAAACTTAAATTAAACGAGTGACATCACCTCACACTAAGTCAACAAGAGTACGAAATTAGAACGGGACAAAACAAGTTTGTAGTAATTGGGACGGTGGCGGAACAGAGGTTAGTTGAGCAACCCACCCGTCACGCAACTAATAAACATTCAGTTCTAACTCTAACTCCTATATGACGTGTCACGCGAACAAACATTTTAATTGAAACCAAACCCAGAAGAGAAGAGAAGAACACTATTTCACAAACAAGGAAGAAAACAATGAAGACTACGAAGAGCCCGATCCACGCCGTGACTAAATGGCTTCGCCGGCAACCACCGAAGATGAAGGTGTTTCTGGCGATTCTTTCGGGCCTTGCAGCTTTGGTTTTTCTTAGAATGATCGTTCATGACCACGACAAACTATTCGTAGCTGCTGAGTTTGTGCATGCATTAGGAGTTGCTCTCCTCATTTACAAGCTTGCTCAAGAAAAAACATGTGCCGGTAAGTACGTTTCAACAACATTCCTATTTCTCTTCACTTTTTGAAATTTACCATAAATATATTCATATTATGATTATGTTTTTTTTTTTTTTTGAAAGAATCATATTATGATTATGTTAAGTTGTGCTTGTGGTGAGCATAATTATACATTGGCTTGGTGGTGCCGAATAATCATATTTGTAACACTTCTTAGCTTTTATAAGATTGACATTCTATTTTTGTTTGTCTAAAACCATGCAATCACTTAATTTGTTGTCGGTATCATGTTTTTTACGGTTTTGTTTCTACAATTGCAGATTCTATATTTTCTTAATTTATTCTTGTCAAAAAAACAAAATCTTAATTTATTAATTATTATATGTGTTGTTAACCCATTTGAATTGGTCTAGTGGTCTTGACTTAGATCTTCGAGTGTGTTTCTCTCAATGTCTCAAGTTCGATTTTCCCTGTTCCCAATTCTGGCTAGGGACGGTGGGATTGGGCCCGTTGGATTAGTTTGTTGTTGAGTCGGATACCGAGTTTTAAAAAATTATTAATTATTACGAGGCTGTAAATTAAATTAGTCCCACATAGGTAAGAGTAAGATTAAGATAAACAATTGGTTTGAACTTTTGGGTATGTGCAATAATCCGACAATTAAATGCCCAACTAAAAGTATTTTTTTTATTTTGGAATTAGATAACTTATTCCCAAGTATAAGCAAATCGGTCCAAGAAAGTTGATGTATTTGATTTAAATTTTGGACAAAATAGATCAACTTTTTTTTGACAAATTTTTGCTTATTTCTGAGACCGTATTAATTATTGAGACATGGAAGGACCTTTTACTTTGCTAATTGTTATAAATTTTGCCACTTTAGATGAAAGTAGAGAACAACTAGTTTGATATGATGTCTATTGTGTTACACTCATTGTGATTTTAGTAATAATCTGGCTTTTGTTTTCCAGCATAGAAGGAAAAGAAATGAGAAGAAGATAATCTTCTATATGTTTATCTAAAATGATAACAAGTTTTATCTCTGTGTGTTAATAAATCTTCGCAGGACTCTCGCTTAAATCACAGGAACTCACAGCTATATTTCTAGCAGTTAGACTATACTGCAGTTTTGTCATGGAATACGATATACACACCTTACTCGATACTGCAACATTGGGGACGACCCTCTGGGTTATTTATATGATACGCTTCAAACTGAAATCCAGTTATATGGATGCTAAGGACAACCTTGCAATATACTATGTGGTAAATCCTATGTCTTCTATGTAAAGTATGCAGTCTCTCTTATCTTAGCTATAATCTGCTTACTCAGCTGTCCTGCTAAGCATCTCACAATTCTCTCGTCGACTTTATCCAATAATTTATTGGAAAATAAACTTTCATTAAGAAACTTATATTTGTTAATGTTTGGTTTGCAGTTGTGTCAAATGAGGTTTCCAGTTAAAGTGCATTTTGTAGTACTTATTAGTCACTCCTCCTGTATTCTTCCACATAAAAGGAATATTATTTCAATGTTTATTGACGAATTGCGTTTTTATATCTCAATATGAAAGTACTTTTGTTGGAAGCATTTTATTTTTGATGTACTATTCTTGGTGAAAAGGACATGCATACAAGTGAATGGAGGATCAATTGCTGTGAGTATGGAGTGTGTTAATTTTCTTATACCAAAATGCAGGTGATACCTTGTGCTGTACTGTCTTTGCTTATTCACCCAACAACCCGGCATCATTATGCTAACAGGATTCTCTGGGCTTTTTGTGTTTATCTTGAAGCTGTGTCAGTTCTACCTCAGTTGCGGGTCATGCAGAACACTAAGGTCTCCTACAAATATATTTTGGCTCATTGCTTTTTCTTCACTGTCTTTTAATCGCCCGAGACAGTGTTTACGTTTACTTCGTCCTTTTTTTCAGTTAGTCTTTCCGAGTAGACTTGTAGTTAACTCTGAAATTCAACTTTCAGATTGTTGAACCATTCACAGCACGCTATGTTTTCGCCCTTGGAGTTGCAAGGTTCTTGAGTTGTGCACATTGGGTGCTCCAGGTTTGTCGGGATTTTAACTATGTTTTTATTGCCCAATTCTAAAAATATTAAAAATTATTTTATCATAATATCTTGTGATTATGTTATCCTGCTCAGGTATTAGATACTCGCGGACGTCTACTAACTGCTTTGGGTTATGGACTGTGGCCTTCTACGGTACTTGTATCGGAAATTGTCCAAACCTTCATCCTGGCTGATTTTTGCTACTACTATATCAAGAGGTGGATGACAAATTCTCATTACATTCAACATACCTCTTGATATGCTGTTGTAAACTATCTGACTCTTTTTCCCTTTGGTTGCAGCCTTGTTGGGGGACAACTTGTTCTTCGTCTTCCTTCGGGAGTGGTGTGATTTTAACATTCATTTTCAGTTCCTTGAAGTTGGGTTCTCCTTATGCATTATGTGCAGAGGTCAGGGTACTTTTTGAAGTTAGATGTGTTATCTATCTGGGTCATCGTTGACAGAGGTCAGAGTGTAATATATATGTAACTCAGTCTCAGACATTTAATGTTCTTAAATTTTCATATTTCTTCTCTCTCAAATCACGTTTTCACCTTTTCCCCCTTTTCCCCCCCCTTACCGTATCACCCGGGGGCCTATGGCTATAATTCACTTTGAGACAATTCCTCTTAGCCCTCAATCTTAATCGAAAGGCCTCAATTATATTTATTATTAGTATTATTTTATATTATTAGATAACTTTCAGTCTCTAAATCTTTGCCCAATCTCTTTGTACATTACATTGGCTACACCCGATCCAAAGCTTGTAAGCTGATTTTATTCACTTCCCGCAATAGGAGTACTTGTAATATTGTTTCCTTTTCAGCTGAGGGGGATTTTGGTGTAAAAGAGCATTGTTCCCTCTTTGAAGTTCTTTTATTGGGTAGCAAGTATCAACAAAATTGGAACCTTCATATTGGAAAGACCATCCGGGCAAAGGGGGAATTAGACGTAGTCTATTTGTGAAATGGTACCAACCCGGTTGGATATCCGCACATCTTTCATTTTCCAATCCGGTTTTATCCGGTTGTTATCTGCTCCACTCCCAAGTTCCAATCACATCCCATAAATAGAGTGTAAAAACTTGGTATTTCGGAGTGACGAGTCTGTTACAAAGTTGTTGTGTTGCGGTGATGCAATTTGCATATGGGGTTTTGAAGTAGTTACAAAATTCATGCCTCATGCTGGAGTTTCTGAGCTTGATTTGTGGTTGTGACTGTTGCGTTTTACACCCTCGTTTTTCCCTTGCAAGGGAATTGTTGGCATTTCAGCCACTCGTTCATTTTTGCACCATCACACATCTTTTAAGCCTCCATCACCATCACAGTACAAGGTTGATCCTGGGAAGATCATTGTCAGCATAGTTTTAGCAGTTACTGGACTAATTGACTCGATTCTCTTTCTTATGTGTGGTTCTTTGTGCTGTTCAGTATCTAAATAAACTGAACACCGATCCTCAAAGGACCTGTCACATTCTCCCCAAAAATTTCCTCAGACACTGCAAACAGCTTTAACAAACAAAAACCATTTGCTTGGTTCAAGTCCGAATGGGAAACACTACAATACTATTCTGGAAAATGGTCTAACAATTGTAGTCGAAAGGCTAAAACCCTTTGGGAGCAATTCACCCGAGAATAAGAGAAAACCAGTGAAGAGACAAATACAGATGAAGCTAGAGCTTCTTGCAAGCTTCTTGGTATTATGAAAGGTCTTCAATATCTTCATTTCACTTGTGTGCCTCAGATTTTGCACTTATATGTCAAAATTTTGTTTCCTTTCCTTTTTGTGCTTTTAATTTTTTTCTCTCCACACGCTTACCAAGAATTGCAGTGTAAGTTATCTCAGTCTATAATTGCCTTTTCGAAATTTCTATTCATACTTCTTATCAATATGACGAAGGACATTCACATTTTTGCATGTACCTTTGTTCTGTTATAATATAATTCAATGTTGGTTAGGGTTTTAGTTAGTTTTTCTAACGGTTACTTGCTATCCAAGTAACAGCTGTTAAGTGTGTTATGTTGTTACATTTGCTATATAAAGCAATCTCCATGTTGTATCTCATAACATGGAATCAATAAAATTTTGATCCTTTCAATCTAGTGTGTATTTTTTCTATTCTCTCTCTAAATCCCTCTTTTCTTCCAACAACACAAGAAACTTGTTCCAACATTTTCCAGTCTCTCTAAATATCGCTGAAATCATCAAAAACACGTATAGATTGATATACCTATCGGTTGTAGGACACATCTGTCAAGCTTATGAGTTCTTGTTTGGATGATGTATTTTGCAAAATTAAGAAAATGATGACTTGTAAGTACAACTCATGATAAAGGGATATATGATATTAAGAAAATGATGTCTTGTAAGTACAACTTATGACAAAGGGATATATGATATGCATGATCGCTAGTTTGAACTCATAAGCATTTTCCTTTTGAACAAAATCCTCGTGCAATCATAATAATAATGTACACTTGAACGATAAAATTCATGTTATGTTTTTTTTTTTTTTGAGGAAAAAATTCATGTTATGTTATTTGTTTGTTTGTTTGTTGTTGTTGTTGTTATATATATAAAGGCCAGAGTAGTGCAAAGACATCATATGCAAGAGTTTGACATCCCAACTATGTTGACACCTCAAGTCTCACAATAAAATCATTTGCACCACCACTCAATATTATTAGATAAATTAAAAAAGAGGATACAACTTAAGGGGAATAGGCGAAAACCCAGCTAAGAAAATCATGAGAACCTAAAATAGGCAAAGATAATCTATTTCTAAAAAAATCTTTAGAAATTAAATGTGGAATGTGATACCACCAATGATCATCAACATTCGCAAAACTATGATTAGCTAGTATGTTCTTACAATGATTTTCTTCCCTAGAAGTGAGATACATAGAAATTCATTTGGGATAAAAGGTGTAAACAATTGGCCCAACGATTCCTTAGCCTCCAAGGAACCAAAATGACATTAGAGAAAGCTTCCATAACTAACTTAGAATCACATGCTAGCAAAACAGAACTCCAATTCCTGTCCCTAGCAATCTTAAATCCCTCATCCCCGCATTGAATACCAAAATAAGAGTAAAAGATGTATCAAATTAATATAAATAACATTTATGTGCTGTGTTTTAATCCACCGTTTAGTAACTCTTATACGAGTACAAACGTAACATATTACTTTTATACACCGTCTTTTAAAAGAACAGAAATGTTGTGTCATGAAAAACATCACAAATGCATTCCGAGTGAAATGACAAGTTTAAAGTCAATCATATTAATTCAATAACCATCCGTGTATGGTTAGCCATGCTCTTTATTTGCTACTTTCATTTCGTGACGCTTTTGTGATCTTCTTTTCGAGGGACTTTTGTGAACTTTATCAACGTGAGCTAAGATATTGCATTTTTCTTTTAAAAGATACAATTTGGCGGGGTTTCTTTAATTCAACTAGGTTGAGTTTACATATGTTCATTCTAGGAAGGAGACTCATCAACGAGACCTGAGCTAGGTCCCAATTCAAACTTACCCAAGCTAGGATCCATTTCTTGGGTCCATTTAATTTGTAGGTGTTTCGCCGGAAAACTCAACATTATCGTGCTTAGAAATAAGGATTTATCCTTCATGCTTAGAAATCTGGATTTATCCTTCCATAAAAAGTGTACGTTATTATCTCTCGCTCACATCATTCAAACTTTGATTTAAACGTTGGAGTGTCTACAATGATTTGTTCTTCATCAATTCATTAGACTTAGACTTTGTCGTAATTCCAAACGTTGAAGAGTGTTATAAACAATACACACTCTTTTTAACACACTAACACACACACTTTTTTATTAGATGAAATTAATGTGAATCTCACACTTTATAAATGGTTTTCATATAAAGTGGTGATACCCACGTGGATTTTGCTCAATAAAATAGAGTTTTGAAAAGATAATGTTACTAGCCTTCAGTTTTATCTAGCCACCATTAAGATCCACTTAGTATAAAATTTGTTCTCATATAAAACCTTTTTCTTTGTAATAAATCTAATCCTACAAGTTAATTACCACTTAATACTAATTATCCCAATAAAAGTAAACTGTTATTAGGAACAAACTTTACTTATTATATATCGGTCATTTCATAACTCCTTATGGTTCATCTCTATACTATTCCATATGTCCACTATGGTTTGTCTACATTGTTATTGAGCAAAAGATAATTTGATGTTACCATATTACAGCTATGGTGCAAAGACATATACAGCTGGCAGAATTGGCTTCTTAACCACTTTTCCTATTTTTATGTTTACTATGCTAGCTAATTTATCTTCATGCATCACAAGTTCATTGCATGATCCAAATTTATCCATCACAATCTCCCAAAGCCTGTGATGGCGGCAGGCCACTTAGCAAAAATGTTGGTTCTTATAGTAAATAATTCAGCACTTGTAGTTTTCCATGTATTCAAAAAACAGAACTTTTCCTTTTATTCATCCACTATTTCATTCTCCCCAATAATGCAATCTAATCCCTTGAGTGTGCAATGTTCACAACTCCATAACATAAGATCAAATTGTATTAAGTAATGCTACGTTTAGTTCCTAAGTAATGACCAATAATATAAACATGTATAGCTTCGTGCATCGAGTGCTTCAAATTGCGTAGCATGTTCACTCGCTTCATAGTAGCCACCAAAAGGAATTGTTCACTTGCTTAATTTGCAACGGTTTTGGTAAATAAATCTGCTTAATGCGATCCTTAAAAATGATTACTAACAATATTATTGTGAAAAAAATTAAGCATTAATTTAGTTGGTAAGAAACAAGAGAAAAGAGCACAACATGAATGAAGATGCAAACGTCTAGGCATTTTCCTATGTTTGTTCTGCGAAGGAAAGGAAAATACGAGCTATTGGATCCTGATCCCGTTGTCTACATTCATAATATGAATACGTGACCACACTCATTTCATCTGATTGTGTACACAAAGAAAAGAGTTAATTGACATATTTAATAGCATGTTTATGCCATTTTATAAAATATAATTTCCCTAATTTTTTTTAAGAATAATCTTATTATTAATTATCCTTAAAAAAAATCTTATTATTAATTATATTTTTCTCAGCAATTCAATTTTTATAACAAGTTATTATAAGGATCTGCCTTATATATCCTAAACATATAGGATACTGGCCTGGTTTGGTGGGGGGTAAAAAAATAATTAAAGGATAAAGACTCACAAGGTTATTATGATTTAACAAGAAGGAAATCATACACAACTGCACTTTGGGATGGATAGTCCACTCCACATGGTTTAATTTTGTTATGCACACTCGAAACCCAAAGTGGTAAGGATACTTTTGATGATTAAGATAGAATAGAGATATGATATAATATTAAAGATTTGAATAAAGATATATGACGTGATAAGAATATCATAAAAATATATTTTATCATGTATATGATGCGTACATGATAATAAACTTGATGTTCTTATTTTATTTTGATAAAGAAATTATGTCAATTAGATTTTGAGAGTTTACCAAAGTCAGATCATGCCTTAAAACTCATCGAACACTAACAAAAATACTTACTATGAATTAATTCTTTATTAATTGAGTCAATCTTCCTTGAAGATATTATTATTTTTTTTTTTTTTCAAAAAATATTTTTTTTT
>Ga0228710_1000995_pt1 | contig 40584 bp, 24 predicted proteins | sample MedpolnodulmetaG_FD_177995 | JGI IMG/M metagenome (GOLD analysis project Ga0228710, IMG submission 177995) | Root nodule microbial communities from Medicago polymorpha collected in Santa Monica, California, United States - pink nodules | ecosystem: Host-associated > Plants > Roots > Nodule... | reverse complement strand
TTAGGTTGGAGGGAAACGTATCACAAAAATAGGAAACGATTTTGATATTTAGTTTGGATATGATTTTGTTTTGTTTTTTAATAAAAGGAAATAATAGGAGCAGTCTGTTGTTTTTTTGTTATGGATAAGAATAGGAGGATCTGTTTATTTTGCGATCTGTTTATCTGTTGTTTTGTTTTTTAATAAAAGGAAATAATAGGAGCGATCTGTTGTTTTTTTTTTGTTATGGATAAGAATAGGAGGATCTGTTTATTTTGCGATCTGTTTATCTGTTTAGTAAAATTAAGCCGAAAATTAGGAGTGATTTGTTTATTTTGATGGAGCGATTTGTTTATTTTGATTTGCATAACAATTAATATTTTGTTTAAATTAAATAGGGTTAATATAGTAAAATTAAGTAGAGAAATTAGGGTAAATCTAGGGCAAAATATTGTTTATGGGTTAACTTTAAGTAATAAGAGATTAATATTTTGTTTAAATTAAATAGGGTTAATATAGTAAAATTAAGTAGAGAAATTAGGGTAAATCTAGGGCAAAATATTGCTTACGGGTTAACTTTAAGTAATAAGAGATGTTAACCAGTGCTTTTAGGGTATTATTTAAACATCTAAAATAGTAACTTTTGCATTGGAAATTGTGTAGTTATAACTTTAACATGTGTTTGACATATATTTTCAAGACAAAACTTCTTTTTATAGGTTCCATAAACAATGCCGGTACATTGTCGCGCTAAGTGGCAGTTGCTGATTGTGCAACTTTTACCACGTGGCGGTGACATGTAAATTTTCTTAATTAAAAAAAAAATCTGAATTATGATATTCGAAAATAAAAAATACAATAAAATTAAAACTTTTGAAAATGATATAATTCGAAGAAAAAATATGAATATAAATTTTTTAAAATTAAAATTCAAAATATTTGAAAATTATATAATCTGAAAGTATTTTGAAAATAGGCACAATCTTGCCAAATCTCTATGAAGTCTTGATACGGAGAATGTGGGTCCGATATGATACGGATATGCGGATACGTGAATTTTTTTAAATTTACGATATGATACGGCTAGGATACTTTAACAAAAAAATTTATAGTAAAACTTATATGTATGTAAAATCCTTGAAATAAATAAACATTGTTGACTCTTCATTTATTGCTATAAAAGTCACAATTTTTAAAAAATAATACATCTAATCAAAATAATAAAAGAAAATGTAAAGTTTTCTTATAAACCATATTATATTTTCATATGTTGGGATATCGAGAGAAATATCATTAAAAGAACTCAATACAAATTTTATCTAATGTTGATTAACTAAATCACCACTCTCTCGTTACCTTCATCCACAATAATTATAATTTTAAGAGGTTCATCGAGAAACAATTCTATTGATGCATATCTAAAATTGAATCATATACTTCTCTACTGAATTTTTACAACATTGTCTCACTTTTTTATCTTTCATCTTTTCCTAGGATATATATCTATAAAGTATCTTAGAAATATCCTTGTGTACTTGTGACTATAAAGTATCATATAAATATTCGATAAAATATTTTTAAAAAATTAAAATAAATAATTCTAATATTTCGTTGGTACTATCTACAAGTATCTATTAGAATATCTATATGTGATACGTGATACGTATCCGATGGTCAGTTATATTTTACTCCAAACATTTTGATGAATTAATAACGACACGTGTGGCTCATTTTGGGATCCCTTGATGAGAATGCACATAGGATACCATACCATATCGAGCGTGGACTTTTTCAACCAAAATGGAAAGAGTGTCGATTTCTTCCCCTTTCTTTCTCTGAAATTGCATGGACACGTTTATTCCAACAATCACATTTTTTCTTCTTATGTATATTACTTTTCCCACACCCTTCATCTTCTTAATTTCTCACCCTTCCGAGTTCTAATCATCAAACAAAACTATTAAACTCTTTTCAAAGAATCTGAAAAATCTTTTACCAACTTGGAAATTGTTCAAACCCAATCATATGCAAAGAATCCCTTTGGAAAGCCTAACATGAAGGCCATACTTCTTGCAACAACTTTCCTTCTCATCATTTCAAGAGCTCTAGCCATATCAAATGAACAAGATTTCAATATGAAACAACCACATGAACTTAATGGTACACTTTTTTCACCTTTTCAAACTTAATTTATTGATATTTCAGTTTATTTCTGTATGCTCTCTTGGATAGCTTATGAATACAGCTTATTGATTATACACAAATAATATGACTTTATTTTATATTGTATTATAGATATAGTTTATTCATAAGCGCTTATCATGTAAGTGCTTTTGTTATAAGGATAAATAAGTTTTTTTCTCTCTTTTGTCTTTATACTTGTTTGTGCTATTCAATGATAGGGAACTTAGATGGAAATGGAAACATAGAAGTCTCTACTAGGTTGAACCACGGAGTTGCCTTGATGGAAAGTAATGAACACAAACATGAACTATCTGTTACCATAAGAAAAGGAGGAGGTGGGAAGGGAGGAGGGGGAGGAGGTGGAAGGGGAAGAGGAATAGGCAGAGGGGTGGGGGCCGGAGCTGGTGCTGGAATTATCGGTGCTGGAGTTATTGGCGGGTCAACCGCCTATCACGGGAGTCATCGCTCCAATAGTTCTGCACCATCATTATCTGCAGGGACTTATGTTTGTGTCTCAACATTTATTTTATGTTTGAGCTTTTGCCTTTAATCAGATTGTTTTACTTCCACTAGTTTAGTATCATGTTATGTAGCTTTTGAATAGGCCTACATTAATACTATGTTTAATGTATATGTCGGTCACAATTAAAAACATGTTTGCTTGTTGGTTATAGTTTGTGTCCTTTGCCGGAATGCTATCAATTTATAATGTCATCGATGGTATCATTTAGAAATGTAGTGTGATTATATGTATAAATCTCTGCAAATATATATGAAGTTTGAATGTGTGACTTTTGAGGTTAAAATTCTAGAGACAACATTTGGTTATTTACTGACAATAAAGAAGCAGGCTAGTTTAATTTCTTTTGGAATGATAGACTGTTTCATCTATGTTAAATCTTTTTACTATGGATTCAACAAGCTGGATTATAAAAATTCAAAGTGAGAAATGAGAATAAAAACGAATGAAAACAGGCTGGCCTCTTCAGAACTTTCCACACCATAGGCCTAGGGACTCCACCATCCCCCCAAAAAAGAAAACTGCTGTTTCCTCGTCTTATGAACTGGTGCATTTTTCTTTGCTTATTTTGGCAATCTTGCTCTCCTAGTTGCTTCTCTTTTTAGCCAGGTTGCACTTGCACTTGCAGGAGTGTTGGTTCATAGGACACGCTAGAGACCTTAAAATCAAAACATAAAGCTCAAAGATAGTTCAAGCTTTGGAAATTCGTTTGAATTTTTTGTGGTGAACAGTTTTTTAAGCCTTATTCCTAATCCTTTAGTCAATGTTTCAAGCTCTAGCAATCCATCAACATTTGAAGCACAGATAGAATGGATTCAAGTCTGTTTTAGGAGGATCGATTTACAACATAAATGTGCCTTATATACAATATGCAACTGTCTTTGTATTCCTCCATAGCAAAATGATGGGACCATCAATGATATTGGAGAAAGTCATTTGGCAGAGCACTAGAAGTAACAAAGTCATTTGCAGAAAATGAAACTGTGTTACATTTTCCTATTTCACTTTCTGCCAATGAAACAGTCATGAGGTTGGTTAGAGAACAAAGACATCCTTTGTTTACTCTTGACAATAGAGAAGTGGTGCCAAAATGAACTAGTGCTTCAACAGTTGACATTTATTGCAGAGAATTACAAATACAACTTCAGAACTCATGATTAATGGAGAGTTAGAGGATATTCTCAGTCATGCTTTTTTATGTATTTACCCTTCTAGTTTTGATCAATTGCTTGAACCTGAGTTGAGCCTGAAAGACGAAGACGATCAAATAAGTACCAAGCAAAGCAGTCAATAGGGTCTAATATGAAACAAGTCACGACTAATAGATCTGTTGTTTTGTTAACATTAGAAAAGTAGGATAACTCTAAATCATTATTAGTTATATATGTTAGTTAACTATGTCAGTTAGTTCTGTTACTTTATGTTATGTGTTAGTTGAAGGTTAGTTATTGTTAGTTATTCCTTTTCTTACCAATTGATCTATGTTTAAATTTGGAACCGATATCACTTCTTATAATTAACCTTGATTCAGTCAATAGAGTATTATTCATAACTCTCTTTCATCTTGTAATGTTATGGTATTATCACGAGCTCGATTTGAGAGTATCATCTTTATCAACAATGGCAAGAAACAATTCTTCCTTGGGATCTTATGATACTCCGTTCACTCAAGAACAGCTCGAGAGCATTGAACAGGTTTGTTTTACTACAGCAGAGAAATCAATAGGCAAACATTCTGTTAACAAGTGCTGTTCACATTCTAGACAAACATATTGGATGTTATATTTGAACACCAATTAACTTGTTGATGGCCTCTACTATCTTAAAGGATCACATTTTAGTGTAAACAATGTTAAAGTTAGCACTATACCACAATCTGCTTTGTAGCATTTATAGTTTGGGACATGCATCCAATAAATCTATTCAGTCCCTTAGCTGTTAGATCTAAGTTTCCGTATATTTCTTGTACTATGCAGACTGCAGTAGAACATGTTATTCACATAATTAATAGGATTTCTAGACCATTACTAGCTAACCAATCCCCTTTTGACTGTTTGTATAAATCTCTTCCTAATTTAAGTAATGTTAAAAGTTTTGGATGTTTATGTAGTGTATCTACTCTTGTTTCACATTGTTCTAATTTTGATATTCGTGCAAGGAAACGTATCTTTATATGATATAAAGCTGGAACAAAGGTTATCTATTACTATATGATATCTATAATAAGGATTTCATTGTTCCAACAAATGTCAATTTTTAGGAACAGAATTATCTCTACAATTCAGATTTTAATGTTTCACCTTCCATAAATGGGATAATATTGAGGGTGCAACATATGCTGTGAATGAATTACCACAATTCATCACAAAATAAAACGAGTTCAGTAACATGGATCCTGCTGCTAAGTGATACCATTACACTAGATTCCATTAATGACGCAGGTCAACAAATGATAGTGCAAGAAGGTACACGCATGCGAAACACAAACTTTTGGATGAAGTTTCAAGTTTTTGTTGTTGTTGTCATTAGCCTAGTGGCCAACTCACATGGGGAGGGGAAAGTGAGGAGATTTGGGACCAGGATACCACATGAAATGTCGCATCCAAACTACCAGGTTGTAACAACGAGGACATGATGAAGTTTCAAGTTAAAAATAGAAAGGAATAAAAAGAGAGTTTTTGATTAGGAGGAAAGAATTCTCTAGGTTTTCTTGGTTGAAGATTATACAGGTCAAAAACCTCCACAAGCCACATAGGATTTTAATGAAAACTCAAGAATATCAATGGTGTAAATGTTTTGAAACTTAAAAGACTTTTAATGTTTTGAAACTCAAGAATTTCAGCATTTGATTTATTTATCAATGATTGAAATTGTCCACTTTAATAAATCCTAGTAACAGGTTATTAGGTCTACCAGTTTTTAGAGGTCCCCATTAGTGCCTCACAGAGATTTCCTCTCCTTATCATAAATGCTATGGACATGGGAGGACAAGTCATTTTCTACTCATTCTGTCTCCACGTTCATACTTTTCCTCACCCTCCACGTTTTCTCACCCTTTGCTTCATACTTAAATCCTAATAGTTTGCAAAGAATCACCACTCCCTTTGCCAACCCCTTAGTTCTAACATGAAGGTAGCATTTCTTGCAACTTTTCTACTGTTCATTTCAGGTGTTGTAGCCATATCAAATGAAGATTTCAATATGAATTTTACTTCAGAAGGCAGAAGCATTATCCAAAGCAATGAACAAGCACATGAGCTTCTTGGTACAATTTCTTTAACTTTTCAAATAAGCACAAACTTAATTTTTCACAAATTTTGTTAATAGTCACACATTGAATGAGATATGGCTAAAATTGAGTTTATAAGTGGGAGACATCCTTACCTTACAAGCCGGTTTTACACGGTTGAGTTATGTACGTCCCATATTCTAAGATGGTAACAAAACAAGATCTGTTGATCACCTACTATCGGATTGCTTAGGTCACACTCCAAATGTCTAATCATGGGTGTGAGGACTGAGGAGACTTCCCTCACTTTATAATCCGATTTTGTAGGATTGAGTTAGACTCAACGTAAATTCTAAGATATTTGTAAGCATAATTTTTTTTTCACTTTTGCTTCTATACTTGTGTTAATCAATGATAGGGAACATAGATGGAAATGGAAACAAAGGAGTCTCTACAAGGGTGAACCACAAAGTTGTGTTTATGGAACATATTAATGAGCACAAACATGAACTATCTGTTACTGTAAGAAAAGGAGGAGGTGGGATGGGAGGAGGGGGACGAGGAGGAGGATTCGGCATAGGAAGAGGGGCTGGAGCTGCTGCTGGAGTTGTCGTCGGTGGAACTACTGCTGGAGTTGTCGGCGAAGAAAGCATCAATCACGGGCCACGTCACTCTCATAATTCTGCAGCATCATTATATGCAGGGCCTTATTTTTGTTTCTCAACATTTATTTTATGTGTAATCTTTTGGCTTTAATTACCTTGTTTCACTTCCAGTAGTTAAGTATCATGTTATGCCACAATTAAGAACATGTTTGCTTGTTGATTAGTTTGTTTCCTTTACCTTAATGCTATAATCTCATCCATAATTTTAATAAGAAATGGTAGTATGAATAGATGTTTGAGTCTGCGCATGTTGCTGGGGAAAAAGAAATAGAACATTGTCTTTGCAATTTAATCTGCAGTTACCTTAGAAAGAAAATAAAATAGTTTAGCCAAGGGTAACTAGATCAAATATATAAAAGTTAAACTTGTGACTTGTAAGGTTGAAGTTCTAGAGAGAAATTTTAGTTATTTTCTGGCAATAAAGAAGCAGAAACAGGCTAATTTTTTCTTTTTTTGGAAAGATAAACTATTTCATCTATGTTAAGGGTGTGTTTGAATTGACTTATTTGAACTTATCTACTGACACAAACTGTTGTTAGGCTATTTGGAGAGCTTATAGAAACAGCTCGTGACATGTCCACAAGGTGTTTTCAGCTTATTTTTTGTAACCACTTAAAAATAACTTATGAAAACAACTTATGACTTATAACTTATTAGCATGACCCTAAATATTTTGAAGCTCAAGTGACACATGGGAGACAATTATTTGCTTTAGTTTCTAAAAAATTGTGCACTTTGAAAGAATTAAAATCCATTATAACTGGGTATCATTGGACCAGTTTTTAGGGGTCCACACATTGGATGCCCCACATAGAGACTTCCCTCCACTTATCTTAAATGCTATGGAGATAGGACAAGTCATTTTTTCTTTACCAAATAAGTGTTGAAATGATTGAACCAGTTGGATGATGAGATATTTTGTGTTGAACATTGGCACATGTTTGCCAGAGCACTTGATGTACAAAATCATTTTCAGTAAATGGTCCCCTACCTAGTTGCTACAACAATTGACAATACAAAAGCAGTGCCAAATGAATAAGTTGCTTTAACAGATGACATTTACTTCAGACCATTACAGAAGAACTCATGATCAATGAAGAGTAAGAGGATCTTCTCAGTCATGCTTTTATGTCTGTTTACCCTGCTAGATTTGAACAATGATTTGAGACCAAAAATTAAGTATATTAATTCACTGTAATAATAAACGTTTTAGGTTGAGGCTTTGCAACATACAATTAACTTGATCTATAAGACTGTGTAAACATGCTTGGGAATGTTACTTTATTCTATATTCTTTCAACCACTAAAGGACTTGGGTCATTTCTTGGATACCTTCCAAAATGTGACATAAATTTTTTGCTACACTGACCTACAAAATATGGAATTGGGAATTATAGGTAAAGATTAATTTTCATGCACTATCAATGTAAAAATTTACACGGATTGCATATCACAACCTGTCATGTGTGTGATTTTAGAATTAGTTATGATAAACGTCAAATGTTTCGTATGATCAGCAGTTATGATTGATTGATGGTGTAAAAACACTTATTCTGAGTGCATATCACAATCAATCATGTGTATGACTTTCGAATTAGTTATGATAAAAGTCAAATGTTTTGTATGATCTGACGTTTATGATTGATTGATGGTGTAAAAACGTATATGAATTAAATTCATATAAGTAATTAAAACTATTAAAACAAGATTGCTAGTCTGCAAAAAAAATTGTACTAGTTGTTCCAAGAGAAATTAACTACTTTTGTATGGTTTTACTTAGAAAATAGAAAGTTAATTACATCCATCCATATGTGTTCATCATGGTTAAGATTACAAGCATCTGATGCATCACAAGGTAGAGGCTCCAATTGAAGTACTCTGCTTGCTTCTATATCACGCAACCATAGAGAATTTGATTCACAGACATTGCTTTTTTTTTTACAGCTTATATAACCCTTTTTTCCTTCTACGGACTCCAAACCATTATTAGACTGTGTACAAAGAACCTTCAGACGACGATGAGAGTAAGTTTTCTTACATGTTTCATCGCTGTTTTATGCACTCAAGCTATATCGATTTTAGGTTTCAGTTCAGAACATAGAGCTTTAAACTCATCAAATAGCATCGTGCAAACAAAGCAACCTACTAGTAGTAAGCATTCTTTGCCTTTTTGAGAAAGTTTTTCCTTAAATTGTGCTCATGCAATATTTAATTTCTGCTTCTATACGCTAACTAAATTTTGCTTATTCAATTAAGATGTAGGAAACTATGGAACCATAAAAGAAGGAATCAAGTTGCGCATAGAAGATAAGAAATGTATCAAGGAGGAAAAGTTTGAACGAGCTTATGGCTCGATTAAGAAAGCTAGAGGAAAAGGAGCTAACGGCGGTGCAAATGATAATCACCGTTCTGAGCCTCGCCATTCTAGAAGCTCTGCACCATCCATATCCATGTTATCTTGGATTTCAACTGTGTGTGTAAGCTTTGTTTTAACCTTCCATGCTAAGTTGCTATGAATTTTCAAACATTTTTAGTGTCACATGTTTCTGTTTGAAGCTTGGGCTTCTTTAGAAGAGAAGATCATCTTTGTACATCATGAAGTATTGTTGTCCTTCTAATTTCTCATAACTTGAATTTAAAATTTAAACATGAATAATCGTTTCAAGTTAAGCTTGTCACAGATTTCCAATTCCAATCAGAAAGGAAAATCATCAATAGTATTATCTAAAGAGCTAATTCAACCGAGTAGCCCTACTCGAATCGTGTTAGGTCTGCAAGGGGAGTGAGTGAATACGGAGAGTGAAATCATCAATAAATAACTATAATACCCTGCAACAGGTATTCAAAAGTTTGAAGTCTTGTGCTAACTGCAACATATCAATTAAATTGTTTACAGATTATAGAAGCTGAAACAAGTCCCATTAACATTTGCATATAGTTCACCAAAAGTACCTAAAGAAAACAAAAACTACGGAACAAAACGCCACCTTAGAAACATAGTGGTATTCCAAGTGACACTTTGTATCTTCAAATATCATACAAGAAGTCCTTGAACACTTTCATATGTTCATGTTGAAGAGCAATTGCCACAGATAAACTTCCATCATTTGTTGAGCTTGGAATTATGAAAGAAAGCCCTTCATAAGCAATCCCACCAGGTCCCATGAAAATTGGCCTTCCCCAACCAAAATCAGCATCGTGTATCGGAAGCCTAGCCCAACTAGTGATACCAAGATTCGGACACTTGAAAGTATGTGCACCGCGAACAAGGGCCTTAAGATCAGGTTGTAGCTCAAGAAAATCGAGAGCTGATCTCAAATACTCATTGTCCATTCGTGACAACGCGTTGTGAATTCTACTTGCAGCATACCATGTTGGTTTCGACATGAGATCACCGGCTATAGCTATAGGTGTTGTTGTGAATATCACATTGCCGAAGTAACCTGGTGGAGGAGGAGGTTGCAACCTTGCCCGTCCATCGGTTGCAATATACAATTTGGTTTCTTGATCATCAGGCAATGATCTTGCTTTGCAGACACTTCTCCAAACATGACCGGCTAACATCTCATAAGAGCTGTAGTGGATTGTGTTGCCGGCTTCTTTGGACTTAGCTTTCAATGTGTTGAGTTGTTCGCGAGTCAATTTGAAAATCGAAACTGCTGCACTGTCTGAGCCTGGTTTTGTTGGCTGTTGATGAGTCTTCATTGATGGTGGAGGTTTGTATTCGATGTGATCAAAAACAGGTCGGGGAGGATCACGGGCACGGAGTAGTATCCGGTCAATGAATGGTGGCATGGAAACGTCTAGGCCACGAGCTACATCTGACCATGTATTGATGAAATGAAGACCAGAAGCTCCATCTGCTACATGATGTTGCATACCAACACCAAGTGAGACTCCTCCACATTTGAAATATGTTACCTGCATAAATTGTGAAAGTCCATTAAATTGGTGTCTGTAACATAGTTAAGCACACGTTAATCACAAAATTAAAGCCAAACTGTTAATTCATAATCCAAACTGTTAAAGCAAAGATTTATTGAATAATTAATGTGAGTTGTTTCTATTATATATAGATACATCAATTAGTCAATTAGTCAGTAAATTTTTAAAAAATGAATATTTGCTTATATATGAGGCCGAATTTAAAGTATAATATATTATCAATATAAAGATTGTTCACGCGATCAATTATAATCGTTTAATCTTTGAAAACGTTTGTCTTTAATCATTACGTCTAAAGTCACGCATATGATTGAATGTGATTTCATGAATATTTAGTAAGTTACAAGAAAATAAGGCATTTTTTTGGTTTCATATTATTCAATTAACAAAAGAATTTTTTGTTCAACAAAAAAAAATAACAAAGGAAATTTAATATCGAACACAAACATTTTGAACTATGTTTTTGCATAAAAATAATAATAAGATGCCATTTTATTACAAAATGAAAATAATAAGATGCCATTTGCCAACAAACATCCTGTGTTTTTTTCCTAAAAAAAATATATACTTAGATTCTAGACACAACAAATTTTGGATATGTGTGAACCTAAAGACAAAATTACTATTTATATTCATTTTTCAAAATTGATGGTTACATTAACTATTATATTGTTTTCAAAAATATCCTTAATCATTAAATAGAGAAAAATTGGTCCTATGAAATAAAAAGAAGTATCACTGAAAAAGACAAATAATTTCATAAAAAAATTATTGTTTCTATTTCTATGATTTACATAAACAATTTTAGACCGACAATTGAAAAGGCAATAGTATGATTAGATATTTTTTCATCAAAGATAGTTGGTGAAGATTTTGACAGTTGAAATTGTTCAATTTAAAATTGTAAAGTCAAAAGAAAGAAATCATTAGCATTCAACTATGTGTGATATGCTTTACATGATTGTGAGTTAGTGTGGTTGGCTTTAGCAACCCCTCCAACAAAAAAGCTATTATATATTATATTGCTTTGTTGGAATTGAGTGATGTATTAGGAATCTTTATTATATTTTTAATAGGGTTCATGCTCTCACGTCACGTCTTTATAAAAAAAATGAATGAAGAAAAGGATATAGAAAAAATGAAATGAATAAAAAAGAGGGAAAAAAGAAAACTCTAATTGCTTTGACCATTTTTTTAATAGTGCCTTGAGTATATTTCTTTTTTTAAAAAATAAATAAATTACGAACAACATTTTAGACTCTTATAAATTTCACAAAACTTTTGTCCCATTAAAATGAGTTTAATCAATACAAAACGTTATTAGGATACAAAAGTTTGACACATTTGCATATATCGTGAGTGTAGCTCAATTGGTAAGGATATTGCATAATATATGTAAAGTTGAAGTTCGAAACCCGAACACCATCTAAAAAATATCTCGCAACATGGATACGAGTGGGGATATTTTTAAAACTATTATAAAAAAGTAACATAATAAGATGTGATTGAACGCATTACACTAATGGTGTAAACAAATTAAAAAATTTAAACATTTTTTTACACCAAATAAAAACTTCAAGCATTTTTTTAGAAGCAAGAGGGCCTAAGCCCATGAAAAGAAATAAAGTATAGAGAATTGCTCTTCTCTCATCTGTTTTTGCTCATTTCCACCAAGAAATATACCTGCATGAGTTACCTGCGTGAATTAACTCATGCTCGGCTATTTTGACTAGAATGAACAAAAAAACATAGGGGAGAAGAACAGCACTCTAAATTACATCTTTTTCATTTTAATAGTAGACACTTGTACCATATCAGCTAGCAAGAGGGCCTCACCACAAAAAAAAAATAATAAAAAAATACAAAGCTAGCAAGAGGGCCTAATTTTTCCTCTTAAAAAATAGATGATTAACATGAAACCAACAAAACTCATAAATTATCAAAGAACCACCTACTTCAAATCTCATATGCAAGAGTATATACATATTTATTAAGAGACCGTGCACAATCACAATATTTTCTTTTTATTCCTTCTTCTGTCACTTGACTCTCCAAGAAGGGTTGGAAGGGAAAACCTTTTCACTATAATAGTGACAGCTATGGCCTCAGTTAATTCTTAAATTGTCATTCTCTACGTATTTAGTTGATGAACTATAAACGTATGATAAATAATTTCTAAACTATTCAAAATTCATCAGGTTGGAACATCGATTAGGAGATAAGTTAGTTTCAAAATAGAGGAGTTCATCACCTAATAAATAATTGAAGATAAATTGGAAACGCACCTGCAATACAAGAAGGGGATATGTTTCGATTCCGCGCGAATAATCAACGGCTGGTATAAGCTGGCGGAGCTCAAGGGTGGGAGCAAAGTCCCCAAAATCATCAACGACTCCACCGGTGTCGGCCTCAACAAAGAGCACCCCTTGACCATCACAATCAATCTCAACACGACCGTCTTCATCACGACGAAGACGACCAGCCATTGGATAAAACGGGACAAGCACCTTGCTAAGAGCTTCCTTAAGAACCTTGGCATCAAAGAAATTGGAAGTGCCATTAGGTCTATAAAAATAAACACTTGGCGTATGGAAATTCGGTACCACCAAATCGACGTTGGAATTCCACACCGTCCGTTGTGCAACCTCCTCTGACGGTCGCACCATTGTCGAATCTCTAACGTTTATGATCATCTTTATTTTTTCTTGAAGTGCTTTGGTCCTGTAAACCATAACAATTGATTAATTGTTAGTATATAATACCACCATCATTCAGTCAATAAAAAAACATCACCATCACTCATTTCCTTTATTCACCAAAAGAAAATATATTTTTCATCAACACCAAAAGACAAATTGATTTCAAATAAAACTTACTTTAATATACTGATTTTTTTTTGACTCACTTTAATATACTAAATAAATTTCTAAAAATTGGAAAATAATGAAAGTTTTATGAAGAAAAATCTCAAAGAAACAAATTGTAAATGCATGTGAAACAATCGTTACATAGTTGGACATTAAAGGGCTTGAATCCTCAACTGCTTTGTACATGCCTGTTACTTAAAAATCTTAATAGCATATAAAAATAATTGATCTTATAGACAAAAATATCAAACAAATTAAAAATCTTAAATAGTTATGAAAGAATTTATACTTGTTTGAAACGTACAAACTTATAACTTCTACAAAATCGCAGTGTCACATTAATTTTGTCAATCTCACAGCTAATTCAAACATACACTAATCGCCCAAGTTGAAACTAAAGAGACAACAGATTTAAATTTGAAGGGTTTAAATTAAAATTAAAAAGATGTGGCTAGAAAGTTTGATAAACATTGAAATGGAAATTGAAATCAATGAGATGAGATGAAGAAAGAAGAAGAAGAAAATGAAAATGAGAAAGAAACATTGTTACCTTGATGAAGAGAAGTGTCGTATTGAGTTGTGTTGAGGTGGTTTGGGATTTGGTATGTGTGAACTGCAAGAGAGTCCTAATTTGTTGAGCTTCTTAGGGCTACTTTTTAAACAAAAAAATTAGAGTAAGAAAGGGTTGGGTACGTCCTCACCAACTCCCGCCAACTCTATCAACCAATCTAAATTTGCCACCTAAGAAATTGTCCAAAGCATACACAATGGAGTCATAAGTGGACAGGGCACATATACCTTTCATAGGTTCTTGGTTAAGTTGGTAAGATAGGGACTTTTGTCCTTTCATTTTATTCATCATAATTCTTAATTCTTAATCAAAATAGTATATATCTAATGAAACAAACACTAATATAATTTAAGTAATTATGGACTTCCCTTTCCCAACCAATTTGCTTATTGGCATTTCTTAATTAGTTCAACTATAATACCAACAAGTTTTTTTTAATGTTTTTGTTTGCTTCCCATAAGAAAATACTTCATAAAAAAATATACTTAGAAAAATAAAAAGATTAGAAAATGATTGTATATATTGCACATTATTTTGATAACTTATAAAACACAATTAATTAACCCTAAATTGTGTAAATTGCACATGATTGTATTGTGAAGAATCTTGCAGTTGATTCTTGCAGGAAAATAAAAATATTAGTAGTGCCATCACTTTTATTTTGTTGGTGATAATTTACTTTATTTTTTGTGATGTCAATGATAAAATTTAATATGTTAAGAAGGATATATATATTAAAAGAAACTTTCATTTTAAGTTATGTTTAAGCAATTTTCAATTTTCTTTTTATGTCAATGATAAAATTTAATATGTTAAGCAAGGATATATACTAAAAGAAACTTTAATTTTCTTTTTTCTTTTTTAGATAAAGTGGTAATCCACTGAAATTAAACTTACACACAACTGTGAGATTTCAGATTCAAATCCGGGTCATGACATCCGATCTTACAATTTCGGCATTTGTCATCTGAGATATGACTTATAAACAAAGAAATTTTCATTTTAAGTTATGTTAAGCAATTTTCATATTTTGTGTATGATTGGAGGTGTTATATTCCCTCACCAACTCCTATCTATCCACTTGAAAGTTGAATTAAAATGGGTTTGTGAGGTGGTGAGGGTCAAAGGGCAAAGCTTGGTGGAGAAAGTGAAGTGTGGGACAACCATGGAGTAGTGGGGGGTCAGGTAGTGCAACAAACGTCAGTGGGTCGATACTTATGACACATAAAGGAATCATAGTCACCGCAAAGACTTATCTTGGTAGCCATCAAAGTGAGTGAGCGTGCACAACTAATATAAAGATCGAAACTCACACGCTTTTAATTCCGATTAAAGCGTCCGATTTAATAATTTTGAATTTTTTGATCGGTTGAGTTAGTATTTATTGACATTTTTGTCAATTGAACTAGAAGGATTAGATAGATCAACTGATTTAAACTAATAAAAAAAGAGCTAAAGATCTTGGATTCAAACTCGAACAAATAAATAAATATTAATTTAACAGCCAACTATTAACATTTATTATTAAAAAAGAACTAATAAATTTTATTATTAAATTAAATATGATCATATTTAATGATCAATGGTCAAAAATAAACTTGTATAGGATGAAATACTAATTTACTTGTTCATACTGGACAACATTAAAAATATTGTTATAGTCGGCTAATATTTCAATTAGGTTGACACACCAACAAACAAACATTCATTTGCATCATCCAACAAATATTATTTATAAAAAATAAAGAAACAAAAAGATGGGAGGTAACATCAAACTCATCAAAGAAAATCAACAAAAACTAAAATTAGAGAGATTGAACATAGTACGAAAAAAAGTCATTCATAGTACAATTTAGCAATTACTCCATTACATTGAAAATTCATGTTAGCAAGCTTATCACTACAATTGTTGTTTTCCTTTCCTTATATATATGAAATATTCTAAAATGAAATTTTTTTAACGGCATATGTAAAAGGTTACCCCATCTATTTTCATAGAACAAAAGATTAGGAAAGCTTAGATGGTCATAATCGCAGCATTATAAGCTCAGCAATAAGAAAAGTAAAAATGCCTCATGATAGATTTGTGGGTGAGTTTTTCTTGTAGACATAAGTCATAAGAAAATAGATGGGGTCAGCATTATAAGCTCAACAATGACTTATGTCTAGGAGATTGTTGGGTCAAGCTAGGTAACCAACTTTTTATTTCTTTGTTCTTGTTTTTCTTGTAGATTTGTTTTATACTTTGTTGATTGGTATTGTTTGATCTATTTAATTGATGGTTGTCATTGATACTTCCTATGCACATCAAAATTTATTGGTGTGAGATTTGAGTTCCGAATTGACAACAAACTATGTCAAGATACTATAACAATGCATTTCATCTCAATAACATTATGAAACATTCTCCATAACACTTACTCCCTTTGTTCTATAATATATAAACTATATACACTACTTATTCAATGAATCTAAAAGGTATATTTTTGTTTATAATAATTATCATATGATATATCGTAAAACGATTTATAATTAAAGACAAAAAAAATCTCAAAACAGCTTATAATTTAGAACGGATGAGTTGATGCTAACACGTTGCACAATAGAAGATCAAATTATTTCGCACCAAGGAAGAAGTGAGTATTGGAGGATCAATTTTATATAAGCGTCATTGAAACTCATGAGACGTGAGTTTGAATTTTTCCAGTTTCCACCATCATCGATCATCGTCATTATTGGTAAAAGTAGGAAGGAAATGAATGTTATATATTGTGTTTTGATTAAAAAAAGTTGTTGTTAAATTGAGAGTGAATTCTATGGATATTTTTGTGTTAATATTTTTATGTATCAATCAATATTTTAAGGTCATTAGAAAAATATTTTTTTTTTAAAAGAAATCTTATTTTTAAGAGAGTGTCATGCATAAATACCCTGCCATATCCATTGAATCCAGAATATCACAGATATATATTTTTTGGGTTAACCAGAATAGTACAATTTACCGCACACTTTATTAACTTTTGTAACATTTTCACCAGTCAAATTTGCTGTGTTCTACACTACTTTTCAATCTAGAAGACGCGTCTATGATAACCACCAACGGAAATTAATATTAGAATATTCTTCTTATTTTTGTCTATATTATCATCTCCTTCTAGATTGGTTGACACAATGTAAGAAAATCTCTTGGCTTTGAACGATTCTCAGATATCAAAAGCTTATTTGGAGCAAAATTAAACCAAAACTCTTTGTAGAATTGAAGACCCTACTTTGAAACTCAAGTCCTACATGTATAGAACGACAATGATACATATTCGCATACTTTTTTTCTACACATGAGTGTGACACCTAATCAATCACCTTCAAAAATGTTATACCTTCACTTGAATAATGATTAATTCAATCACAACTAATTTATTTTGATGTATGTTTAAATCAAACTTGATTCATCAATTTGTCAAAAAAATGTGTCGACTAATGAACACATATTCTGTTTTTTTTATGATACGGTTTGAATTATACAATCTGAGTATTATAATTTAGAAGTTTGTATTTGTTACATGAGTGTTTGTTTGGGTGTTCCGCATATATACGGAACACTTTTCCTTTGTATGTTGCTTTTAAGTTTCCTAGCCTAGCATTTCTTGTGCTTGCTAGGATTCTTTGTGTTTTAAATAAATTTCATTTCAACTTCTTCAAAAAAAAAAACATCATACAAGGTTCTAATGTCAAACATTTCTGTCAATTTGACAAAACATCATACAAGGTTCTAATGTTAAACATTCTTGTCAATTTGACAAAACCTTATATGTTACACGTATCTCTAAATTCTTTTGACATAATCTATATTTTTTAAAGTTAAAACAAACGCTCAAGATGTGCTCCTATAGTGTCTTTTTGTTTAGCTTAAACACAATTGATAATGGTATAAACAGAACTCTCGATCATTCTATTGTATACATCTCATAACTGTATTTGATCATCATTCCATTGTAAGCTTGAAAAAATCCTTCCCTGCATTTCAATGTTTACAAGCAGCATATACAAAATCCTATGATGGATGGCATACACATGCATGTTCTACACATAATGTAAAAGATATTTGTAAAGATAAGTACAAGAAGTTGAAACATTGAAAGACAGCAAAATAAACTGTAGCCAACAAGAAAAAAGGCTTCACAAAATTTGAGAAAACCAATTCACACGGTCACACCCTCCAGTAGAAGAAGAAATCAAGTTTGCACCCAACTTTATCCAATTTGTACCAGAAGGAATAACTTAGCAGAAACTATCAAACTCAAACCAAACAAACCTAAGTCTCATTTCCATCTTTAATATTTCATTTTGGTCCTTCAAATGTCTTGTAATGGATTTTGAATTAGAAATCACTGATAGAAGACAAAAATTTCAACAATTCAGTTCATGAAACATATTATGAAAAACCTCCAAAATGAGTATATGAATGACAATAAAAATAGCATAAATGAGAGACTCTAGTAAACAAGAACCAAGTTGATCCAAAGTACACCAAAATCTACAAGCAAAACGAACAGGCAAGAACAAAGTACACCAAAATCTACAAGCATAATCTCAAAAGGCGACAACAAATATTAACCAAAAATCAAACAGAAAAACACAAAGTACACTAACATCTTCATGAGTAATAATAGTTTTGCATGCAATCCATTGTAACTGAAATATCGAAACAGAGAACAACCAATCACCCCTCAAAACCGCCTAATTCCGAACTCAGGTCTACAGCCAACTCATGAATGCCTTTTCGATTCTTGAACACCAAATCACTAAATTCTGCTGAAAACTGGACAGAAAGCTTAGAGCTCCAAGCAAGGAAAAATATCTCATCAAACCTTAATTGCTAGAAAAACTAGTGTAGGCCATTGGGTTAATAATACACCAATCCAAAAATAGAGGGGCTCATTTGTTTTTTGCCAAAAACTAACACCGTGAATTGACCTTGATTAGACTCAATTTAGCTCAAAAATCAACTTCAACATATTATCCTATATCTAGACATACCCTTATAGACCAAATAACTGCATGCAAAATTAGGACAAATTTGTATTCATTTGAATGCCTTCCCAAGGAGCAAAACTAGATATAGAACTACAAATAATCTTGAAGCAAAGAACAATGGTAGAAAGGGAGTATATTTGTCCCTGTTAGTTTATTGACTGAAAAATGGTGAAAGATACACGAGAGACTCTAATCTCTTTACAATGGTCAAACTAGTTAACAATTCTAAGAATGAAAAAAGATACCCAAACTGATTTAAGGAACACAAGATAAAAAAAAAAAACCAACAAATACAAACAATGCTAACTGACTTACCGGACACAACCAACAGCCAACCAACTAGCAACACAAGCCTGTCCTAATTCTTGTTTCGAAATTTCTCTCTATAGTAAACCCTTAGAACACTTCAGTAGGAGTAGTGGCATAATGCCTAACAGCTACACAGGCCACGAATACTGCTTGATCCATAAGATAACTTGTTATTGTGAGATGTATTACAGAATATAAATCAGTATTTACACATAAAATCAATTTAAAAGTTAGGCATGTAACTTCAAATCAAAAATATTTTTAAATACATTTTAACTAATGTGCTTTCAATGCTACATAGGGCTTCTTTACCAATAAGCTTTATCATTTGATTTTGTCTTGTTCTTAACCAAATTTAAAGTACTTTAACACTCAAATCAAAGCAGAGAAACAATACGTAGTCAATAGCTTCGAAAACAATATCAGACAAAGCATAATTTAAGCAAGCAAGCATACATTGGAAAAAATGGAAAATTAGAAGGCAGGGTATTAATTAGTTTTAAAATAGTGTCATATTTTAATTTAAGTATAATTTTGTTTTGCACCTTACTGTGCAATGTGAATCCTAACTTCAAATGCTATGCAAAAAATAAGATCCAAACAGCAATGGACATGAAAAAGTATCAGACAAGAATTTTCTCAATTATTTAATGACATGAAGAGCATAATCAGTAATTCAATTTGTAGAATAAAATAACACCAAACCATAGAAAATATCCACACCTTACAAGTTGAATCGAAATAGAAATCAAGATTTACTACAAAATTAAATTGTTGTCTTTCCAACTCCAGCCAAAGAAGACGACCATATCCACATATATCTCCAGAATCCAATGGTCAATTAATTAGTTCAGTTCAGCCAATGATATCTAGGATTTCAAATCACATGCCTGTCCACACATTTATTGGTGTATTATTTAATAGTGTAAAAACTAATATATAAATCAGCACATGCATATAGAATCAATTCAAAATTTGGCATGTAGAGGCAGAGAAGGAAGGTGATGAAGCTTCTCTACCCTACCAATGATAACGGTACATGTTTTTTGAATTAAGTAACTGACAGAGTACTTCCATAAGAGTAGCAGATAAAATATAAACAGTTGAGAAACTGAACCAAACTATAAGATGTGACTATCACAAAAACATTAAAATGTATTCCTAAATTTTACCCCCTTGTTGATTACAATGGATTATAAGCCTAGTGAATCCATCCTAGAATTGTATCAAACATAAAATTCTCGTAATAAATGTAGGAATCTAAAATAGTTAATGTACTAATGGTATACATGAACTCCAAATGATGATCAAGTTAATTATGTACCATAATTAAGACTAAAATCATTACCAAGTAAATGACTTTAGTTGTCTCATCGGCATATATCATAGAAGAATTGTTATTAACAATAAGTAAGTCAATAATATAACATGAGATAGTGACCAAAAACATATATAAGAATCAAGGTTAGTATAATCTCAATTATGGTAGTATATAAATTGGAAGAAACACTTGAAGGGGCTACTATATGGAAATCTTGTAGCCCGTTACACACAAAATCCTGCATTAGAGAATGCTAAAACAATTCAAGACAGTCTCCCATGAAGGAGATATACGTGGTGCTTGGTCTCTTTTATATGTTGTGATAAAAAAAAATTACCTTCTGCTGAACAATTATTCTTATATATTTAATTTTTTTCCACGGTATAACAAGATCAATGTGCAGAAAGAAGTAGACAATTAAACAATCTCATCATACGATACGAAATGAAATGAAACTTGAGCAAGATATCAACCAAGACCCCGCAATCATTTTGTATCTTCAAATATCATAAACCAACTCCTTAAACACTTCCATATGCTCATGTTGAAGAGCAATTGCCACGGATAAACTCCCATCATTTGTTGAGCTTGGAAGTATGAAACACCTCCCCTCATAACCGATCCAACCAGGACCCATGAAAGTAGGTCTTCCCCACCCGAAATCAGCATCGTAGATTGGAAGCCTAGCCCAACTAGTGATATTAAGATTTGGACTCTTGAAAATATGTGGAGTGCGATCAAGAGCTTTAAGATTAGGTTCTAGCTCTAGATAATCTAAAGCAGATCTCAAATATTCGTTGTTCATTCGCGACAACGCGTTGTGGATTCTACTTGCAGCATACCATAAAGGTTTTGAGATGAGATCACCTGCTATAGCTATAGGTGTTGTTGCAAATAACACATTGCCGAAGTAACCCCATGGAGGAGGAGGCTGCAATCTTGCACGTCCATCAGTTGCAATAGACAATTTGGTTTCTTGACCATCTGGAAGTGATCTTGCTTTGCACACATTTCTCCAAACATGACCAGCTAATACCTCATAGGAGGTGTAGTTGGTTGTGTTGTCAGCTTCTTTGGACTTAGCTTTCAATGTGTTGAGTTGTTCGCGAGACAATTTAAAAATTGACCCTGCTGCATTCTCAAAGCCAGGTTTCGGAGGCTTTTCAAGAGTCTGCATGGATGGTGGAGGTTTGTATTCAATGTGATCAAAAATAGGTTGTGGCGGATTGCGGGCACGAAGTAGTGTCCTATCAATGAATGGTGGAATGGAAACATCCAGGCCACGAGTTACATCTGACCATGTATTGATGAAGTGAAGACCAGAAGTTCCATCTGCAACGTAATGGTGCATCCCTACACCAAGTGAGACTCCTCCACATTTGAAATATGTAACCTACACAAATAAATAAAGTCTAGTAAGTTCTTTTTTTTTAGGAAAAGGAAACTTGCCAAACTGACAAAACTGAAAAGTCTAGTAAATTATTTTATGTCAAAATCACTTTTATTATAAACTAATCTCATTTCTTGACAAAAAAAACTATTATATTTTTTTTTAACAAGAAAAAACAAGATTGGATGTATTAGAAAAATATTGTTATACTAATAACAGTGTCTATAAACAAATTAAAACTAGCTCTGAAAATGCAGCAGTATTGAATCACTTAAGAAAGTGTTTTGTCACTCATTACAGTTATACCTGACTCAATATATTAGTTCATGTAGTTACATGCAAAGAATACCCGATCCACACAAAGAAAAAAACTAGGAAATATTTAAAATCATAAACATTTAATTCTCGTAGAATGCATTATATCCTGACTTCTATAGTGACATTGACAACTAACTTGACATGGTTTTTCTTTTTTGATGGACAAACATTTTTGTCCTTGAATGTATTAGATCGCCAAATACATTATTAAGAGTCTCTTTTCTTTGTAACTTTATGTACTAAATTGTTTAACAAAAATATTTATTTGAAGACTATAATATATAACCAAAGTCATATCAGGTGAACAAAATAACTAGTTAAAAAGACGTGTGGTGATGTATTTGTAATTTTGATACATTCAAAGACTATAATGATAATATCTCATTCAAGGATTAAAATGGTTGTTTATCTGTTTTTGTTTTTCCTTTCCTTTAAATTTGTTTTTAACATAAGATTAATTATTTTTTTAAGAAAATTATTACAATTTGTGAGACACTCTCTCCTGTTAACAAAAGAGAGAGTGATAAATTACTCAATGATTTAAAAAATTGCAAATTGTCACTCCTCCTATTTAATTCTTGAATTAGAAAAATAAAATAAATGATTTCTAAGCTTTTTACATTTCGTCAAGTTTTGTCCATAATTACTCTTAAAAATAAGAGAGTATGATAGTTCATAGATTAATTATATAAATCAAAACAGTATATAAAAAAAATATTTTTTATAGTTTATCTACCAAATACAATAGATTGATATATCTTTTTTCTATCAAATTAAAGATTACAATATAACTATAAATAATTGAAGAAAATGGTAACACACACCTGCAACACTAGGAGGGGATATGCTTCGATTCCGCACGAATAATCAACTGTAGGAATAAGCTGGCAAAATTGTGGTGTGGGCGTAAAGTCCCCAAAATCATCTATGACCGCATTAGTGTTGGCTTCGACAAAGAGAACCCCTTGATTATCACAGTTAATCTCTACACGGTCATCTTTATCCCAATGAAGACGACCCGCCATTGGATAGAATGGGACAAGCACCTTGCTAAGAGATTCCTTGAGAATCTTGGCATTGAAGAAATTGGAAGTGTCATTACTTCTATAAAAGTAAAGGCTTGGCACGTGAAAACTCGGCGACTTCAAATCGGCATTGGAAATCCACACCTTCCTTTGTGCAACCTCCTCTTGCAGATACACTATTGTCGAATCTCTCATGTTTACGATCATCTTTGTTTTTTGTTTGGATATTGCTAACAAATACCCTCAAAAAATTAATCTATTAAAAATGTAAGAATATTTCTTTTCAATGCGTTAATATATAATTTTTCATATATAGCAACTAACTTCTTTATATTTGTTATATTATGATACTCATGCATTTGTCTCAATTAACATGTTAGAATATGTTCTAGACCGAGCAAACGGTCATAGATCTATTTTCATAGGTCCAATACAAAAATGTCCAAATCTAGTGTTTGAGCCATTTTACTTGCAACGCAACCCCTCCCCCCATGACTCTTACAATTCTCGCTCGACAGTTACGATTCCCACGAATTTGTAACCGTCGAGCCCCACATGTGCCTTACAACTGCTCATGCGCCTCCACACTATATAACGGGGACTCTTAGCAGTCCCCAAGACTAGATTATCTCTACTCTTCTAATCCACATTCTAAAACTCAATAATGACTTGAGCGTCGGAGTGTTTGCAGATACACCCTCCGTTGCTCTAGAGAAAACAACCATCACAGAATACTGCATCGATAGTCACCTTCTGACCATATATAATCAGTATATATCATCGTCATTATTCATTTCATTTAACATAAGTCAAATCGAACATTAGTCATAAAAAGAATTGAAAAGAGCACACATACATACACGGTTGAGTCTCTCCACTAATGAATGATAATATTCTTTTGAGATGAGTGATAATATTTCAACAATGTTAATAACTTATGAAACACAATAGTTAAAAATAAGTGTTAGTTTGATTTAAAAAGAGAAGAAAACAAATTATTATCGAAATAACAACCGTATTAAAATGAGACCCTTTATTATTTTTTACATTTATTTGATACATTATTTTTTTATTTCTCCTTTTCTATCCAATCATAAACCTTTAACATCTATTCTAGCACACTATTTATTTCTCTCTAATAGTAGGTTGGATTCAGGTGTTTAAAAATTATTTTACAATTATATGAGTGGATAAAGAACACACTAACTTTTAGTTTTCACCAACTCAAACTCTATACACACTAAAAAAAATGATAACAAATGCTCTTAAGACATTGTTTATAAGAAAAATATTAACAAACACTCTTGGAATATTGTTTAAACTACTTATTTTTACATAATTTTTTTTTATATGTATTACTTATACTTACATTTTAAGACAAAAATTATTTTTAAAGGATCCTTGAACAATGTCATAGGATATTTATTAACATTTATCAATATTATAATGGATCCCTCAAAAAAAAATCAATATTATAATGGGACAGGGGGACACACATTTAGTACTTTCCAGATAATTAAAAGATTAGGAAATGGTTGTGTATATCTTTTTTCTTTTTTGAAAGACGGTTGTGTATATCTTGTAGGTAGACTCTTATTTTAGAGGTCGTATATCTTTTGCACATGACATGATTGATGGTCTCTCCTTCAAAAAAAAAAATGATTGATGGTCTTAATTTAGTTTCCAGCTAATTAAAAGAAGATTGGAAAATGATCTTGACCACAAAAAAATGAAAATGATTGCGTATATCTTATCATGATTGATGGTTCTAATTTTAGGATAAAACTCAATTATATTTTCTTATGTATTTTGATTTAAATTTAAATATATAAATGGTCCTCGTAAATATCAGACGTTTTGATTTTGGTTTTTTTAAAAAAATAGTTTTAGTCCTTGCAAATATAGATTTTTTATTTTTTGGTCCGTGATTTTTATTTAAATCAAGGTAAAATCTATTCATATTAAAATTAGTGTTTAGAATATTCATTTTAGTCCATATTTGAGGGACTAATGTCAAATATTCTACATATTACAAGGACCAAATCCAATATGAATCAATTTCATAAAGACTAAAACAAAATAACAAGCACCAAAAGTAAAAAAATTGGATATTTTCCAAGACTAAAACAAACAAAAAAAATTAGATAGACTAAAACCAAAATACTAGATATTTACGGATCATTTGCATATTTATGTTATTCACATCAAATATTCATAACTACTTATTTCTTCAAATGCATAATTCTTTCGTGATTTGTTATAATAAAGAAATTGTATTTTAAATTTACATTCATCTAAAAATATTAAGGAGTAGTAAGCAAGCTACATCCATTTACTTTTGACCAAAAAATTAAATCTATCTATTTAAAATTTGTTTTAGGCAAATGATCAATTTGTAAATTCATTTTATTTTATTTTTGAACAAAATATTTTTTTTGGAACAAGTTTTCGCAAATTTTTGACAATTTGGACAAACGTACCAATTGTGTAAAATTCATTTAATTTTATTTTTTTCGTTAAAACATTCACCAACTTGTCACTTAAACATTCACTAACTACTTTTAAATTTTTCTTTGACTGGTAAGTAGGTTTGCTTTGGCGTTGGAAAAGTATTGTGTGCGATACAAAAAAAAGTCGAACATCTATTTTTATAAGATAATTCTGATAAAATTACTAAGTAAAAATTGATTTCATTTTAATGTTTTGATTTTTAAGAATAAAACTTGCTTGAGTGTACTTAATAAAAGTTTAAACAATTGAAAAGATTTAGTTTTTTTTTTTTAATAAATATTGGAATGGAAAGTGTAATCAATGAGATTAGGAAAGATGAAAATAATAAAGAAAAACATGGTCGTTACCTTGAGGTTGAGAAGATGATGGGGAGGAGCAAGAGAAAAGCTTAGAGATGAGAGGTGTTCTTTTGGGGTGGTTTGGGCTTCAGTGTGAGTGAGTATTTAAGGAGGGAACACACTCCATACACAAGGTAATATTATAAGAAAAATACTAACAAATGCTTACTAATATTTATGTAAAATTTTGATTTATATTTTTAAGACAAATTTATTTTTAAAAGAGTCTTAAATAATGTCCTTATAGTTTTATTAACAATATTAGAAGATTAGAAAATGATTGCGTGTTATCTTGCATACACATATTTTAGTGGTTGTAAATCTTGCAGACTTGCACATGACATGATTGATGGTTTTAATTTAGTTTCGGGCTAATTAAAAGATTAGAAAAGAATAAGTAATTATATTTTTACAACTATTTTGTGATAATTTGTGTGACAATTTTTTTTTTTCAATGCATATTATGTTTTTACTATCTCTTACTATTATTTTAGTTTTCGTATCAATATCTAATTTTCTTTGTAAATGTATGGTTGTCTCAAAAATTATCTTATAAATGGTTGTTCAAATAACGCATTTCAAAATTATTTGTGTATATCTTGCACACGGTTGATGGTTTTAATTTTAAGATAAAACTTAGTTATATTTTCTATTTTGACTTAAATAATAATAGTGAATAGTCTCACAAATATCAAACATTTTGATTTTAGTCTCTAAAAAAATGATTTCAGTCTTTGTAATTTATTTTTTTTGTAAGAGATATGTGGTGTTTTATTTTAGTCTTGGTAAAATCTATTGATATTAAAATTGGTTTTTATAATATTCATTTTAGTTTTTATTTTAAGGGATTAAAATCAAATATTCTACATATCACAAGGATTAAAATTCAATATGAATCAATTTTACAATGATTAAAATAAAATAACAAGGACTAAAAGTTAAAAATTAGATATTTGCAAGAACTAAAACAAAACAAAAGATATTTTTAAAGAGATTAAAACCAAAATACTTGATATTTTTCTTAGGGCACAAATTAGCAAAACTCAATAATGAAACAAATTTAAAAATGTTCCATGTGGAATTGAATGGTGAACCAATTCTGCAAAGTGCCGTGTAAGTTGATTTGAATTGAATTTCAACACCTTTTTTTTAAAGTTTTCTTCTTACAGATAAGGTGCTTCTTTTAGAAGGAGCTTTATTAAAATTGTGTTTGATCTTACTTCTCATTAGAAGTGGAACTTAAGTAGAAAACAAGGAGAGCCAAACATGATCTATTTAATTTCAAGTGACTTAAAATAGTGGAATTTTTTTTTGTCAAAATAAAGTTGGTTTAGCTTGCTAATTTACTTCATAATAATTTTATGCGAGTGTAAATTAGCAACCTCTTTAAATTAAGAGCAACATGAAAAATATTCAAGAAAATGCATATAAATTTTGTCCTTAATTTATTTTACACGATTATTAATGTTTCATCACTCATGTTATTGATTTAGGGTTCCTTGGGCTTGGACTAATTAAAATTAATGTTTCCTTGAAAATCCAGCTAATATTGGCTTTGGCGGTTTATTCAAGAATCATCATGGTGAGTAGATGTATAATGTATTATGAATATGAAACGGGTTATTGATATCTATGGTATGATGTGATGATAGACAAGTATGGTAAGGGTGAGATAAATATGATTTTTTTTTTCTTGTTTAAGTATTTGATTTTTTTTTTGTAGTGTTACAATGTAACGAGGCAAAAAGAAAAAGAAAAAAGAGACGAAATTAAGTTTCAAGCTTATCTCTCAAGATGAGAGATTCCATGTCAGGTGGAGGGCAGTTCCAGTGAGCAGAGCACCTTCCATGTGATCCTTCCTTAGGCATAAAATCTACACACATGTTTTGTTCCCTAAGAACATGCACCAATGTTGTATTTCCATTTTCATGTAAAACATCTTTAATATGAAGGATGTAAATAGCATAAGTGTGTAAGGAATGATCATGACCATCAATAATCATGTCAACTACTTCCAAACAATCACTCTCACAATCAATAATCAGTAGCATAAGTATCTGATTTGAGTTTATGGAATAATTTGACAAACTTTGGAAAATTTTAGTTCACGTGATATGTGGGGTATAGGTAATGAGCTGAATGTGCATGCATTAGATTAATGTTATCCTGGAGAGGCGAGAGAGGAATAGAATACTTAGGCCTGTAGAGGTAAAATATAAAGGAAAAAACTTAGGTACAATTCCTTAGGTGCTTTTCGTATGGTTCTTAACTAAATTCACCATGATTTCCTTAAATCCATAACTCTCTCAAAGTTTGTTATCTACAAAAAAGTTGTATCTTTAGTTAAGAACCATACGAAAAGCATCTAAGGAATTGTACCTAAGTTTTGTCCAAATATAAATACTCATGGTGCCTGAAGAGACGGAGCAAAGAATATTATAGAAGATTAAGTCCTAGATTGGAATGAGGCAAAATGTCTCTCGTGGAGGAGGACTAGATTAACAACAGGTTACTTTGAACAAGTGTAAAAATAAATGTCTACATTCTTCTATTATTTCTTTATTTTGTTGTGCTCATTTCATTATGTTTTAACTTCGAACTCAAACAAATCACTTTAAATAGAAGTGGAAAGCTTTGATAATGAACACATTTTTAACTTAAAAAAAGGGTTAAATAAGTAAAAGGTTCCCAATAAATATACCGACATTTGATTTTAGTCTCTCTAAAATGTTTCTTAGGCTTTGAATGCGGTGGTTTGAGTGGTGGTAGAATGTGTCAGAATGCCTTCTTGGAGCGGATGGGGGTGTGTACCTGCAGGCACTCCGATGCTCAAGTAAGTAGAGATCAGAGAGTGAGGGTTTAGAGGAAAAGTTAGATTCTACCTTGGGGACTGCTATGAGTCCCCTATTTATAGAGGTGGAGGGCTGCAGAGCCGTTGTAATGGCACACCTGGCTCTGGCGGTTACGAAATCGTGGGAAGTGTAACCGCCAGAGAGTTTATTGCAGGAACGTGCAGAGAGACGTTGTGGTTCGTTTGAACCGGTCTCGCTCGCTCCGTGCACCCCCCTTGTGGGAAAGGGGTGTGTCACAAGCAATGTTGCCAAACGTGGTGTTTGAGCTTTGGATTGTATTGGGCCTAAGTAAATGGGCCAAAGGTCCTTTTGGCCGGTCCAGAACAGTAGCCCCCCAAGTCGTTGCTCCTGTCGAGGAGTGATGACTTAAGTGCGGGCATCTTTGGTTGTTAGTTGTTGGCCATGGAAAGGAAGTTCGCTTTTATGTGCTCTCTGCTCGAGAGTAAGCCGATCTCGTTTGACGGATGTGAAGACGCCTCTGAATCTGGGAACCGTTTGCATTGGTGGTTAAGAGTGTCGTGAGGATTGTGCGAGCAAGTGTGTGGACGCACTCGCTATCCTCCAAACACCCTTTGTTCCTTGACCAAGCGAGTTCGCCAATGGAGTGGGCTATGTCCGGCATGTGAGTGCTCGGTTGACTTAGGTCGGAAGGAAAGATTCCCTTGTTAGGAAGTTTGGTCGATTGTCATTCCGCAATTAATGCCCACGTCTCGAGGGAAAGATTGAGGAGACATTACCTTTGGTTTCTGAGTGACACGTGTAAAGGCTATTACAGTACTTGAGTACCTATAGTCTGCAGAGTGTTCTTGGTTTGTGTTTCCAAGGTGTCAACAGTGTCGTTGATTTAATCCTGACGTTTAGAGAATCGCTACGAGTGATCAGAGCCCTTGGATGGATGATTTGATTTAATCAGGACCGTAGGCATGCTATTTGAGTGGAGAGTTGCATGTGAAGGGCTGCACCGAGGGCTTCGTGGCCTTTGGGAGGTTTTATGAAATGAGTAGAAATAGTTCAAACGTTTGTTTGGAACATCACAACATTTCATTTCTCAGAAACTTAGAGAATTTTCCAAGAGTTCCTCTAAAGACGAAGCATTTCCGAGTCTTCAACTTCTCACTTCTAGTCCAGTTCATCCATCGTAACAAGTAATGCTCTGATGATTCTTTTTTCCCTTATTTCATACTTGGCTTCTTTAGTTTCATGTTTAAGAAACCGTAGAAATGCATGCTTTTTAGGATTTGTTGTCTGTTTTCTGTATTTTTAGAAAAACAATTGCGACAGGCTTTAGTTTTTTAGGGTTACGCCTAGTCGTCCCCGTGCATGCTCGTTGTAGTTGCATGTTTCCCTGTCTGGGTTGTCGGCAGAGCTTTTCGAAAACCCCTTTGTATGACGATCAGACCTACTAGTTTGAAAGAGAGATGAGTGTGAGTTTCTTGGGTTGATCTTCCTCCACTTTCCTCTTTCAGGTTTGATTATGGCAAGCGATTCAGGCAGGGACAGCGATGCTGCGCACGAGCATTTTTGGATAGGGAAGGAAACCCTAGAAATGGTTTCGCTTTTCTCGACCAATGGTGCGGCGAAAATCCCGCGCTGCCTGATTGGGAGGAAAGAGGATTGGGAAATAATCCTTCCTACTACCTCGGATAAGGTTTGCTCGTGATTCTCGGCGAATCGTATCCCTATGTACGAGGCTGTCTTTCAGGAGGTGGGTTTCAGGCTTCCTTTTTCTCCGTTTCAAGCGAGTGTCTTTGAATGGTTGGAATTGTGTCCTTCCTAGTTGAGGCCAGACTCCTTCGTGTATATGATGGCCTTTGAATCAGTGTGCCGCTTCTTACGTTTTCCAGCTACTAGAGAACTGTTCTTCGCCCTCTTTACCATTCAACGAGGTTTGGATAAAGATGGTGGGCATACTTGGGTGTCTTTCCGTCAGCGGACGGTGTTGTTCGAGGCCTTCACTAGTGAGGTCACGAAGTTCCAGACGAGGTTCTTTCTGGTTAGGCCGCGGACTGAGGTGGCGTTGAGTAGCGTTCTGAAGGTGGTAGAGCGCCCCCATGAGGATGTTGGGGTTGTGAAAGAGCGCATGCCACGCTTTCCTTTCTGTTGGGCCAAGAATCACTTCAAGCATGAACCGACTATGTTTAGGCATAGTTACCCTGCTTGTCCGATCGGAACAAGACGAGTTTTGCCCGAATGCTTGAGTTCGTGGGATCTTTTTCTCGATCGGAGGTGGTAGTTGAGGATGGTGAATCAGGTCACCATGCCTCGCTTTATTGATACTCGTTCTTTAGTGCTTTCGAAGGACCCCTTGAATCTCTTGGGTAGGTTTGCTTTGCTGCTCTTTTTCCTTTGTCTGACTCATGCTTTTTACTAACGATTCTGTTTGTACTTCTTTATGTAGGGAAGATGTCTCACATTCGTTCCTTGGTGAACAAAGCTAACCAGAAGGTCGCTAGTCAAAGCAGCAGCAGTAGAAAAAGAGATGAGCGTCGAGGACGAACAACGGATAAATGGTTTCCTGTGCGCGTGTTCGACGACCCTGAGGAGGAGGAGGTCCCTCTAAAGAGAATAAGGGTTGCCCCTCTTGATAAGGGTAAGCAGGTCCAGACTCAGGCTCTGGTTCCTTCTAAGGATGCATCTTCTGCTGGTGAAGGCCTGTTTCAGCTTCCCAAGGTGTGGTCCGAGTCCAACCGCTTTGGCCCCCAAGCGTTGCTTTATCTGAGTGATTAAGAGCTGAAGGCGATCCGTGACTTGGGAGTTGTTGGCTGGTCCCGAGCAGTGACCTATGGAGTAGTCAGCGCGATGAGAGCTTTGGAATTTGCGGTGTACATGAACAACTCTTCCGTGGAGGAAGTGGTGCGCTCTGATGCCCATACCTGTGAGAGGAGTGAGATGGCTAAGAAGATGGCTGAGATGGAAGCTAAGCTGGTGGCTGTGAAGGCGGCGAATTCCGAGAAGAACAACATGATTGCTTTCCTGGAGAAGAAGTCGGACTTGGCGTCTCGTTATAGTGATGAGTTGAGAGAGGCTCGTGCTTAGTTTGATGCGGAGAAGAAGGCCCTTGAAGATGCTCTTCATGACGCTTCTATGCCTGGTGAGGATGAATCTGAAGACACAACTGAGCTGGCTCGCCCTGCACTGGTCTACAGGATTGAAGAGTTGGAAAGGAACCTGGTGGGTGCTGCCCGCCATGGTTTCGACAATGCAGTGGATCAACTTAAAGTGGTGAATCCTGGTGTGGAGTTCCGTACGGACGGAATCCATTTCTTGAAGTATGTCAGGAATAGGGAGATTGTTGCCCAAGATGATGATGGGCATGTTTGAAACGCCTGGGCTTATATGGCCTTGTAATTTTTTGATAATTTCTGTTTTGTAACCGGCCTTCGTGCCACTGACATTGTGCAGCCCCTCGTGGCTCGCACTGCTTTTGCTATATACTCCGTTTATTCTTTAATTATACTTTGCCTGAAAATGTTTGTTTTATTTTCAAGTATAATGTTTCGAATTGAGTGCTCGTTGCATGAGGCTTTTTATACTACTCAGAGTATTTGTTGCGAGCGAACTGTTTGACTTGTATGCTTCTACAAAGTGTAGCTTCGTTATGCTCTTAGTATTTTGACTGTTTCTTGGTGCTCGTTTTTGGCAAGCGAGGCGACCTCTGAAATGAAGTAAGTTTGCTGAGGTGGAATGGCCTACCCCCCGCGGTCATTGTTTCGATGAAATGAATTAATGACTCGGGAGTTTTGCATGTCCGCCTGCGACCTTGTTACTTAACTCGTTGTTTTAAAACAAAGCTTTGCCTTTCTTTTCCCAATTCTTTGTTGCTCTATTGGAACGTCTTACCTTTTGCGTTTTTTGCAAGGGAAAATCTGGGCGTGAGAGTTCTAACTGTTACGCGGAGTATTTGTTAAAACTATTTCACATCCAAGAGATTGTTTATCTAAATGTGTGTCCAAAGTTGTGTTTTAGACGGAGAACAACGGATGAGCGAGGAAATCAATCTAAGTTCAACGCACTGAGGCGTGAATCACCCATCGCGGGTTGGGGTTCTACCTAACATGCCGAGCAAGGATGTCGCAGCTGTTAGCATACATACTGAGGAGTAGGAGAATCTGTCGTGTAGATTTCTCTTATCCTTTAATTTTTTGGATTTGGAGTGGCAAGACTTTCCTATTCCGTTTAGTTACTCGTTTCTGGAGAGCATGAAGTTCGTCGTGTTGAACTGAGTATATACATTAGAGTAGTTTGGCGATGTTTGTCATCTAAGTGTAATACTTTTTGAGTTTTTCGGCATTCCAAGTTCTCGGAATTGTGCCTTGTGGAGATCTTCGAGTCCATAAGCCCCTGTTCCAGTTTTCATCCGGACTCTGTAGGGTCCCTCCCAGTTGGCTGCGAGTTTCCCTTCTTCAGAGTCTTTCTGGTTTTGCCGGAGGACGAGGTCGCCTACTTTGAATTCCCTCCTTATGACCTTTTTGTTGTGGCGATCGGCTATTTTTTGCTTTAACGATGTTTCTCGCAAGGCAACTTCACTCCTGACTTCGTCGACAAATTTGAGCACTTCACGTAGATTTGCCATGTTGGCCAGGAAGTTAGTGTTGGCGTCAGTTCGCCAAGTGAGTTCAGTTAACTCAATGGGTATGACCGCCTCTGTCTCATACGTGAGTCGAAAAGGTGACTCGCCAGTAGTGGAGTGGGGACAAGTTATGTAGGCCCAGAGGACCGTGTGCAACTCTTCAGCCCATTTAGTTTTGGTTGCGTCTAGCCTTCTTCGTATTCCTCGTAGAATAACCCTGTTCGCTGCTTCGGCGAGGCCGTTAGCTTAAGGGTGTTCAACTGAGGTGAAACTTTGTTTGATTCCAATCTTCCTTAGGTAGTCCTGGAATCTTTGGTTTGTGAACTGAGTCTCATTGTTGGATATCACTAGGGCTAGTACTCCGAATCTTGCTAGGATGTTCCTTTTGTAGAAACGAAGTACGCTTTTGGTTGTGATCTTCGCCAATGGTTCCGCCTCAATCCACTTTGTTGAGTAGTCGATGGCAACTACCAGATATTTGAGTTGTCCAGTGGCTGTAGGGAATGGTCCCAGAAGGTCAATGCCCCACCATGCAAAGGGCCAAGAGGAAACCAGTGATGTTAATTCAGCGGGGGGTGCGAGGTGCATGTCCCCGTGTCACTGACATTTGTCGCAAAGGTTTACGTAGTCTTGGGCATCTTTCAACATGGTAGGCCAATAGTATCCTGCTCGTAGGACCTTTTTTGCGAGAGCTTTAGCACCAAGGTGTTGTCCGTAGATGCCGTGGTGCACGTCAGCGAGGACTTCTTGGGTCTCGTTAGGTCCCAAACACTTGATAAGCGGTGTGATGAAACCCCTTTTGTATAGGATTCCTTCCACTAAAGTGAATGAGCAAGCCCTTCGTTTCAACCTTGTCCTTTCATGCGGATCGGAAGGGAGTTCCCCTTTCGCTATGTAACGAGAAATGGGTCCTCTCCAATCCTTCATCCCAATAATTGAGTTGATTTCGTGGAGCTGAGCCTTTTGTCTCTGAATGCTTGGTTCGTTGAGGACTTCTTGTATGACGATTTTGTTTCCGCTTGCAGTCTGTGTGGTAGCGAGCTTCGAAAGAATATCTGCCCTGGTGTTCTGTTCACGGGGAACGTGAGTTACCTCGACAGTTTCGAATTCTTTCATTTTCTCTAGTACCACCTGGACGTACTGTTGGAGGTGGTCCTTTTTGACCTGGAATTCGTCTGTGACTTGGGAGGCCACCAACTGAGAGTCGGTAAAGATTTTTACTTTTTTGGCTCCTTGGTCCTGGGCGGTCTGTAGGCCAGCCAAGAAGGCTTCGTATTCTGCAGTGTTATTGGTGACGGGAAAAGATAAACCAAGAGAAATTTCAACAACGATACCTTTATTATTTTCTATGATTATTCCAGCTCCGCTTCCTTTGGAGTTGGATGATCCGTCTACGAAGACAATCTATTCTTCTGTGTTATCTTCCATCGGAAAGGTCATCTCGGCAAGGAAGTCTGCGAACACCTGCGCCTTCAGTGCCTTTCTGGATTCGTAGTGTATTTCGAACTCAGATAGTTCGAGTGACCACTTCATCATCCAACCAACCACATCGGGGCGACCCAAGATTTGTCTAATGGGCTGGTCCGTTCAGACTATTACCGTATGAGCTAAGAAGTACTGCCTCAACTTTTGAACCGCCATGAGGAGGGCGAGAGCCACCTTTTCGATCTTTTAGTACCTCGTCTCTAGCCCTAACAACGCTTTACTGGTGAAGTAAACTGGTTTATGCCCCTCCGTTGTTTCTCTGATGAGGACGGCGCTTACTGCGTCAGAGGAAACAAAAAGGTATAGGTACAGTACTTCACCTCGCTCGGGTCGTGAGAGAACTGGAGGTGTTGAGAAGGTCTGTTTGAGATGTTTTAAGGCGTTCTCGCACTCGTCTGTCCACTCGAACTTCGTCTCCTTTCGTAAGAGTTTGAAGAAAGGGATAACATGTTGAGCGGACGTAGCCACGAATCTTGAGAGGGCAGTCAGCAACCGTTGAGTGTTTGGATGCATTTCTTGGAGTGGGGCGTGGGAAGCTTAGTAAACGCTTGGCATTTATCTGGGTTCGCCTCAATTCCTCTTTCGGTTAGGTAGAAACCAAGGAAGTTGCCCGCTTGTACTCCAAAGGTGCATTTTTTTCGGGTTGAGCCGCATGTTGTATTTCCGAGTTTGTTCGAACACTCTCTTGAGATGGATGGCATGATCAACCTCTTGTTGGGATTTTACAATCACGTCGTCCATGTAAACCTCAAGGATGTCGCCTAAAAGTGCCTTGTCATAGACTTTGTTTATCATACGTTGATAAGTAGCCCCCGCATTTCGCAGACTGAAGGGCATTACGTTGTAGTAATACTTCCCTGATTCAGTCATTAAAGCTGTTTTCTTTTTATCTTCTTCAGCCACGGGTATCTGGTTGTACCCAGAATAGGCGTCCATGAAGGATAAAAGTTTGTAGCAGGAGGAATTATCTACGAGTTTATCGATGTTAGGAAGAGGATATGCGTCTTTAGGGCAGAGCCTATTAAGATCGGTATAGTCAACACACATACGCCATTTTCCATTAGATTTCTTGACAGGTACAACATTGGAGAGTCAGGTAGTGTATTTGGCCTCAGAAATAAAATTCGCTGGGCTACAACACTTACACTGAGATCCACTGTCAGCTGGTGACAAGCGACGCTAGGGTCGATTCCGGGCATGTCGGTCGCGCTCTAGGCGAATAGGTCTGTGTTCTCCCTTAGGCAGGCGATCAGCTGTGCTTTGACGAGTTCAGGAAGATCCTTGCCGATCTTGAAGTTTTTTGAGGGGTCGTTCCCGAAAGGGACCAGCTCGAATTCACCGTCAGGAATAGGTCTAAGAAGTTTCGCGTTGAGCGGATCCTTCTTATCCCTTTTTTGTTCCTTAAGGTCTTCCTTGGTGAACTTAGGGTCAAGTTCGACCAAGTTTGCATCCAGAGTGCTCGCAGCAGCTTTCCCTTTGTCCTCAGTAGGTTTGCTGGATTGGGAAACCGAGTTAGCCTGAAGGAAACATCTTCTTGCAGCTTCAATGTCTCCGTTGAGAGAGGCGATGATGCCATCTTTTGCATGGCATTTCAACTTCAGATGAGCGGTTGAACATGCAGCACCCAGTTGGGCAAGCCCGGTTCTCCCTATAATGCAATTAAAGAGAGAAGGACAGTCGATCACCAGGAATGGGATTCTTATTGTTTTCTTGGCTTCCTTTTCGCCGAAGGTGGCCAGCAGTTCCACGTAACCCCATGGTTGAGTTGACGAGCTGCTGAAGCCGTAGAGTTCATTTCCAACATATGGAGAAAGGTTTTTCTCCGTAAGTTGAAGAGTTTTGAACAGGCCGATGTACATGATGTCGCATGAGGCCCCTGTGTCAATTGGGACTAGACGGACATCGGTGTTGGCCATTGATGCCCGTACGAGCAAAGGAATGGCTGAATTTGAGGCCCCACCGAATAGTTCTGAGTCGTAGAATGCCAAAGGTGGACTTCCTCCATGGTTGGAAGGGGCCAGCAAGTTGACGCTCATGAGCTCTTCAAAATTCCTCTTCATGCTTCCCATAGAGATATTCAGTGTTCCTCCCGTGATGACATTGGCAGAGGGAAACTGCTCCCAAGTGCATGAGTAGGGGGTGATTTCCATGTTGTCGGGAAAATCGCCCAGGTGCTCCACGGACATGGTGATTATTTTGCCAGTCTCGGTGCCATCGTCAATGACTTCGACGGTCTTTCTTTCCGACTCGAGGTTCTTGATGAATTGTTTGAGCCGTCCTCGTTGGATGAGGAGTCTGATGGCATCCTTCAGGTGGATGTAGTCGTCGGTGACGTGTCCGTGGCATTTGTGGAATCAACAATATTTTGTTTTGTTAACTCCCTTCCTCTCTTGAGATGGAGCCTTTGGTGGCTTGACGCCAGCTTCTGTTAGGTCGGCCACTGCGATCTCGGCGACGATTTTCTCCCTGGACATGGCCAAGGGCGTATACTCGGTGAAGTGACCGTTGGGTCTTTTGCCTTCACGAGTTACTTTGCCTTCCCTCTTTTTCTCATGGAAGGGCTTTTTGGAGGATTCGGAAGCAGGTTCATCCTTCCTGGATTTGTTGAGGTTGTCTGCGTACAGCTCTTCTTTATATGCTATGTAGATCTTTGCGATCGCTAGGAACTTGTTGAGAGTCCTTGGGCGATCCAAACGGATAGCTTTTTTCACGTTTGTGCCTTCGCGCAGACCTTTGGCAATGAGGTACCTCTTCATTGTCTCGTCAGCACCTCTTACCTGAACAACTTCTTTGGTGAACCTCTCGATGTAATTTCGGAGAGGTTCGCTCTTTCCTTGAATAATGGCTTCAAGGGATGCCACCGTTTTTGGTTGCGTCCTTGAAGCGGTGAAGTGGGTCATGAACTCGTAGCAGAGGTCGCTCCATGAGTTAATGGAGTTTCTCCGTAGGTTCTTGAATCAGGTGACAGCTCCTCGTCGCAGCGTAATGACGAAGAGTTTGCATTTTACGGCACCCTGCACCGATCTGTATGTGAGAACTGGCTCAATGTTCTCGATGTGCTCGTCCGAATCGGTTGTCTTGTCGTATGAGTCCATCTGGGGATGCTTTTCTAGCCCGCAGGGGATAGGAGCTTCTCGGATGCGCCGAGTGAATGGACTGTAAGCGTTACGGTTAATTCGGGCATCGCGAGTGTCCTCAGAGCTAGAGGAAGACCAAGAGCGTCTGTTACGTCTTGGCGGGGATCTCCTTGGAGGGGATCTTCTAGGTGGGGATATCCTCGGAGGGGATCGTCTGGGAGGAGACCGCCTTGGAGGAGTTCGTCTGGGTGATCTCCTTCCGACCGACCTCCTGGTGTAACTCGGAGATCTGACGCTTACTGAATGCCGCGGGGATCTGGAACATGATTGGCGAGGGCTCCTTCCTCTTCTACTAGGTACTGGGGAAGGAGTCTGTTTGGCTCGGACTAGAGGGCGTGCTTGCTACAGATCCATCAGGCGTCGGTTCTGTTCCTCAATTAACGACGTCTGTCGTTGAACCGTGCGGAGCAGATTGCTGTCGAAGGCACCAGTTGGCGTGGCATCTTCAGGTGTCTCTGTAGGTTGGGTAGGACCTTGCAGAGGCCTTTTTTGGAGAGGAATTATTTGTATCGGTTCCTCTCTGGGTGTACCCCCAGGAGAAGGTGAAGATGTCATGCCATCCCGTTGAGGGATGCAAATCTCACGTCGTATCTGGGAGTTGGCACCGTTGGCAGCCATGATAATTTTTCGGAAAGCTTTGGTTTTTAGGAGTATAAAAACGGGGAGAGCTTATAGTTCCCACAGACGACGCCACTGATCGTACTTGATCAGAAGGTGACAGCCGGTGCTTTGAATCCGGTGGTTTAAGTGGTGGTAAAATGCGTCAGAATGCCTTCTTGGAGCGGATGGGGGGTGTGTACCTGCATGCTCTCCAGCGCTCAAGTAAGTAGAGATCAAAGAGTGAGGGTTTAGAGGAAGAGTTAGATTCTACCTTGGGGACTGTTATGAGTCCCCTATTTATAGAGGTGGGGGGGCTGCAAAGCCGTTGTAATGGCACACCTGGCTCTGGTGGTTACGAAATCGTGGTAAGTGTAACCGCTAGAGAGTTTATTGCGGGAACATGCAGAGAGACGTTGTGGTTCGTTTGAACCGGTCTCGCTCGCTCCGTGCACCCCCCTTGTGGGAAAGGGGTGTGTCGAAAGTAATGTTGCCAAACGTGGTGTTTGGGCTTTGGATTGTATTGGGCCTAAGTAAATGGGACAAAGGTCCTTTTGGCCGGTCCAGAACAAAATCAATCCCTACTTTTTATTCAACTCATGTCTAACCTTCATATTTTCCAATGAAATTTTTCATAAAAGGGTAGAATATTATGATAATCTCCAAAACAAAAATTAATTATTTTTAACAAAACATGAATTAAATATGAATTTTTATGTTTTCGGTGCTAAAAAATTCATAATAAATTCATGTTATGTTATGTTAAAAAATTCTATTTTTTTTTTGGAAAATATTGTCATAGTTTTCTACCCATTTCTGGAAAATTTCATTAAAAAATATATAAGTTAGACATGAGTTGACTAAAAAATAGGGACTAATTTCATGAATGAAATTTTTTGGAGGGACCAAAAGTCTAACGAACATTTTAGAGGGACTGAAATCAAATTTTAGTATATTTAAGGGGACCATTTACTTATTTAACCCTAAAATAAATTACTATTAAAATGGTCAACAAAATTCAAATCCTATTTCTCATGTTTTTGGTACTTTCATGAGCATGATTTGCAAATTGTTGAGATGGATATGGCTGTCCATAAGGTGATAAAAACTATAAAGTGACAGATCCAGTGAATTTGAATGATGTTGAAATTTGATTTGTCGGAGGATTTGTTGCCTTATGAAATAATTATGTGAATTATGACTCTTCCTAATTTGGATTCTATATAAGGTGTTGACAGGTGCATGTTCCCTAGTGGAACATTTGAAGAGTATTATGTGCCATCCTCTTGCATGTTGGTGTGTAGTTTAACTAGTGTGTTAACCCGTGCAATGCACAGGTGATAGGCTATTAATTTTCAATTGAAAAAATATATTACTTTTTATTTATCAATGAAATTTATTTATCTCGTGTTTTTTCAAATATGTCCGTGTTTTTCTTTTTGCCGCAATGACAAATATGTGTTCCGTATTTTTTACGTTTTATTTTTTAGGGTTGGATCCAGGTTATGGATCTTTTTTCTTTTTCTTTTTCTTTTTATTGTTTTGATTTTGCCCGTTAGGGTTGTTAACTGGGTCAGGTTTTATGTCCCCCCAGTTTTGTTGTAATTTTCCCCCTTATTTTAATAATATATATGAGCAATCGACAACAAATAAGAGTATGGTTCCAACTTAGTTGGAAACTATTCTTTTTTTTGACATTTTGCTCTTGGCCCATAAAAAAAAAAGTATGTCTTTTGC
>Ga0228710_1000993_pt1 | contig 40588 bp, 17 predicted proteins | sample MedpolnodulmetaG_FD_177995 | JGI IMG/M metagenome (GOLD analysis project Ga0228710, IMG submission 177995) | Root nodule microbial communities from Medicago polymorpha collected in Santa Monica, California, United States - pink nodules | ecosystem: Host-associated > Plants > Roots > Nodule... | reverse complement strand
AGTTTGGATTTTAGCCGCCTAACATTGCATACGAACGTAACTTTGTAACTTTTTTGAGGAGGAAGAAATTGTTATCAACATGGATCAAATCATGAACCTTCCTTCTTAAACTTCTTCAACGTCCCGTGCATTTGTATTTGCTTTTGCATAGAATATCTATTTCCTACGTCAAACATTGGATTTCATGTCTCAATTAAGAGGAGTCATGAAAATAATAGGCTCATAATCTTGATCAAATCCTTTTTTAAATTATGTGGCAGTTGCGCAAACTCTTCCGATGTGCCATAAATGACCTACGAATAGGAAGAATCCCAAAACAAAATGAGAATTTGAAATATATAGACAAAATTAAGTTATTTAAAATTTCATACACTGAAGAGTAAAATTTGCTGAATGCAAAATGTGTACAATATAGTATTAATTACGCCGACATGCAAATATGTACCTGTTTTTGTAACTACATAGAGACAATATAATTAAATGTACAATTAAATGTAGAATATAATTATAACCATTTTTTTAATATGCAAATATATTAACAAACAAAAGAAATCAGTTATAGACTCGTAGTACATCAACATAAATATAAATAATATTGACGATTAAGAGAGTGATGATTTGTCAATTACATACACAATATATCACAAAAAGAGCATCATTAGTGGTATACTATATCCAAAAGGAACATTGTTAATGTTATACTATGTCGACCTAAAAAAGAAGCACTATATCTAAAAAAGAACACTTCAGTACTCAAGAGTTAAGTTATTTTAGTTAACATTAATTGGAAAATATCGGGGCAGATATCAGGGATAATTATCGAATACTCTTCTGATACGTATCGGGAAGTATCGAATAATTATTTTTTTTAAAAAAATAAAATTTAATCGTTGGATACTCTCATGATACATATCGAAAAGTATCGGTGCAGGATACACAAAGAATACAATACGTCATCCATTTTGAAGTATCAGGGCTTCAGAGGTGGTATGTTAGCAAGAAAATAATTAAGAGTTGGAAATTCAAAGAAGATATTAAAAAAAGGACAAAAAACTTAAGAAGTCTTATACTTAGAGACAAAAATAGTAATTGTATATATAAATATTAAAATAAAAATTTGGTCATGTTAAATTATATATAGTTTGAATATGAATTAATTAGAATGCTTTGATAGAGTAAAGAAACTTTATACAGTCAATAAATTAAAATTATTCTTTAAGACACGTCAGCTCAAACGTTAAAAAGGAAAAAATCAAATAAAATATATACTAATAAATGACATAATCAAGAGGACACCAATGAAAATCATTTCTTGATGAGTTTTATGTGTTGCAATTGAATTTTGTTCGAACTGATGCACTGATGAGAATTACAAGGCTTGATGAATTTTATGTGTTGCAATTGAATTTTGTTAAATCTGATGCACTGATGAGAATTACAAGGAGACTGGAACACTGATGATTGGGACAAGAAAGAGACCAAAGAAACCAAGCAAACTTGTAACTACAAAATCAATTTTGTTTACTATAGTGTGATGAATTTTTTACACGAAAATTGATGACGAAGGATGATTTGTGCTTTGATGGGAACTAGGCACATAGGTAGGAGAAGGTTAGGGAAAGGTAAACGATGTTGTAGTAGTTTATAATCAAAACAAGGTTTTTTTTTCTTTCAAACTAATAATCAAAACAAGCTTTGTTACCCTGGTGATTTGATTTATTGGGGAACAAGGGTTTTAGACTAATAAGGAATGTGGGTTATAGCATTTGTTTATTTGATTTTTCCCTTTTTAACATTTAAGCTTATTTGTCTTAAAAAATGATTTTAATTGGTTGACGGTGTAAAGTTTCTTTACTCCGTCAGAGTATTTCAATTAAACTCTTTTAAAAATGTGTGTTGAGTGTGTGTAGGTCAAAATCTACCAAAAAAACATGAGGATTAAAGTGATTCTCTAGTATTACACTCTTGCAAAGCAATTCATGTAACATTATGAATATTGTTTGAAAGCACGCTTTGGTGGAGAAACTCGTTCTGAAGCAAAACACTCTCTCTCGTAGATAAACACATTTTGATGTGGATGTTTACTCTAGAAATGAAGACCCACTATAAAGTATATACATGGTTTGGAGTTTCACGCATTGGAATCATCTGTTTTCATTTACCATAATTCAAAACTTTGTGCATTTAATGCGAAAACTCATTTAAAAATTTAAAGGGTACACATGAGTTGACTTAAAAACAAAGACAAAAAATACTGATAAAAAGCCTTTGAATGACCATTATTTGAAGAAATTTTTTAGAAGGACTAAAAACTTAATAAACCTTATTTTAAAGAACTTTGTAAAAATTATAATCTACCCAGTAGTGGCGTGAGTTCTCAAAAGGTTTGACCATACTAGACCAGAAGTGTTGAGCAAACTATAGTCCAATGGTTTTTAGTTTGTAAGGTTGTTTTAAGGAAATCTTCGAGGATGAAGGGATTTAACTAACTATCAGGTTGGCAATGAACCATTATAAATATTTTATGTTGATCTCTTATTACTAAACCTTTTTACTTAGTTTTCATCACTAGTTAAAAAGGAGTTTTTTAAACACGCTAAACTTGTTCATCACTAGTTTTAAAAGAGTTTTTATAAATACGTTTAACCTTCTACAAATTGTGTTTACATAAAAGATTTTAAAAACTCAATTCAAACCCCAATTTCTTCTATTTTTTACTATGTTGAATAGACATTAGAACTGAGTCTCTTGGTTGAGTTCTTAATAGTTTGAGAGAAAATATTGTGTAAAAATGTGTCTTTTGATCATGAGAAAGTTAAATATTAAGGAAACAAACATACATTGTTTACTTGAGAAGATTTTGAATGCTCAAACGACAAGATTAATTATTTATTTTTATCTGACGATTCTGAGTTGTGTGATATGGTGGGGGTTGGTTACAATGCTCCTGTGGATGACAAAGGGGTTGTCATGCATAGAAAGAAACTTGATGAACAAATCAAACATCCCAAACTACATTTCAAATTAAGGTATTTTCTTATGAACACATCGCTAAAAAGGAGTACGAGAGGCCACATACAAAACATGATCAAGAAAGTTAACATAGGCCACATACACTTACAGTGGAGATGACTAGATGCTTGAAAATGATATATAAATTTTCACTGCCTTAACACACGCTTTGGTAGATAACATACTATGCGATGTCTGTATTTAATCTGACATGAGTAGAGAATGATGTTCTGGAACTCATGTGTCTGACGGTGAGTGGCGTACATGTAGAAAACACAATCATGAACTATAATTTGATTCAAGTGCGCTCAGTAAGGGTTTGTGGTGGTTAGACCCTTCATCGATTTGAACATCATATCAAGCGTGTCTCGCTCCCTCGTGTTGGATATTTGTTTGTTGACCTCACTTTTGCTAAAACAAATATGTTGGATACGATGTTCCAACATGTGAGTACGGTTCAGTGTGCCCTGGTCTTGTATCGCTTTCTTGGATATTTTATTTTTGCGTGAGATCACTGTATATTCTCTGAAGATTTGATTCCCTTGGATTGCTGCCCAAGAAGCGTGTTCCTAGAAGCAAGGAAAGGCGGTTTATACTTAGTTTAATTCTTAAGAATGTTGTTGCGACATTTAAGGAAATAATATATTTGCTTCTAGAATATTGTGGAGACTGAATATATGATTTGGTCTGCTGATTTTTAGCCTATGACAAAAAATTCCATGCTACTGAATGGCTATATAAGGAAGACTCATACCCTAGTTTTATTCACCAATTCAATAATATTGAATTGAGTCTTTTAGGGTTTTGTTGTTAAGCCTTGTGTTTTATATGTGAGCCTCTCTTTGTATCACCTTGATGCATTGAGCATGACCTGTAGTTGACTTGTGATGGATCAAAACCATCGCTTTATATAAGAGACATTATTAGGGTTTTGAGTCATTGTTTTCTGTGTTTCACTCGTAAGCTTTTAAGCAAGAGTGGATTTTATTTCTCAGAGTGTGTCTCCATTTTGATTGTATTTGTTTAAATCACAGGGGGTTATGATTGATTGAGTGGAAGTGAGATGGGATCTCATATTTAGGAGTTCCTAGATTGAAGTCAATACGGATAGGTCCTAGGTCTTAAGTTGTAAACTTGGAGTTTGCTGAGAACTTAGAATAAGGACTACACTAGTGGATTTTCTTCCTGGCTTGGTAGCCCCCGGAGTAGGTGTGTTTATCACCGAACTACGTTAACAAACATTCTGTGCCTTTTTTTTTTGTTGTCCTTTATATTTTCTTGGTGTGTTTGTTTTCTGCTAGCTCGATGTTTAAACATCAATCAGAACATCATGTTTGTGTCTGATGTTGAAACATCGTATAAAATATCTGGAAGCTAGCGTGCCGAAATTTCAATTGGTATCAGAGCAGGCACCCTGCCTGTTTTAGGGTGAGATCCAAGGAAGATACTTTTTGGCTTTATGGACAAGGAAGGAGATATTTGTTTTTTTTAAGGGGGAGTATTGGTTGGGGGAGTAGTATGCTTTTTTGGTCTGGCATTGAGGGGGAGTATTATTTTTAACTAGCCTGATGATGTCATGATGCTAGTTTATGTGATTGATGTGTGGATACATGTGGGTGTGTGCGTTCTGGTGAACTGATGTCTTACTAGATGTTCTGATATCCTATTGTGAGAATTTATTTTCCTATGAAGTTGGTTGCTTTTGAGAGTTTATTTCTCTGTGTTTTATTTTGTTGGAGTTTATTTCTCCCCTGTTTTTTCTGTGAGGCTGGGTTCTATCTCTATTTCGCTGCTGCGTATGCCTCTGATGTGCTGGATGATGTCTCAACATGTCCATTTTGCAGTTGTGCTACTTTTCTTCATGGTTGTGTGTTCTTGTGGATTAAAGAAATGTATGTGCGGTATCTTTCTACTTTGTTTGTATGACCTCAAATTGTTTTAGCAAAAAATTTGCCAAAGGGGGGATTGTTGGATATTTGTTTGTTGGCCTCACTTTTTCTAAAACAAACATCCATGCAAGATGTTGGATACGATGTTCCAACATGTGGGTACGGTTCAGTGTGCCCTGGTTTTGTGTCTTGTATCGCTTTCTTGGGTGTTTTATTTTTGCGTGAGATCACTGAATATTCTCTGAAGATTTGACTCACTTGGATTGCTGCTCAAGAAAAGTGTTCCTAGAAGCAAGGATAGGTGGTTTATACTTAGCTTAATTCTCAAGAATGTTGTTGCGACATTTAAGGAAATAATATATTTGCTTCTAGAATATTGTGGAGACTGAACATATGATTTGGTCTGCTGATTTTTAGCCTATGACGAAAAAGCTCATGCTGCTAAATGGCTATATAAGGAAGACTCATACCCTAGTTTTATTCACCAATTCAATAGTATTGAATTGAGTCTTTTAGGGTTTCGTTGTTAAGCCTTGTGCTTTATTTGTGAGCCTCTCTTTGTATCACCTTTATGCATTGAGCAAGACATGTAGTTGAGTTGTAATGGATCAAAACCATTGCTTTATATAAGAGTCATTATTAGGTTTTGAGTCATTGTTATTTGTGTTTCACTCGTAAGCTTTTAAGCAAGATTGGATTTTATTTCTCGGAGTGTGTCTCCATTTTGATTATATTTGTTTAAATCACAGGGGCTGTGATTGATTGAGTGGAAGTGAGATGAGATCTCAAATCTAGGAGTTCCTAGGTTAAAGTCAATACGGGTAGGTCTTAGGTCTTAAGTTGTAAACTTGAAGTTTGCTGAGAACTTAGAATAAGGACTACACTAGTAGATTTTCTTTCTGGCTTGGTAGCCTCCAGAGTAGGCGTGTTTGTCACCGAACTGGGTTGAAAAACCTAGTGTGCCGGAATTTCACCCCGTGTACCCGGCCAAAAGATCCTTGACATCAACATTGTCGAATTGCTGATATATTACATGCCTACATCTATATATACTAATCAGGAAACCCATAATATGAAATGTATAATAAGTGCGTAAATAACAATTCATTTGTTATACCTTAAGCAGTGTAAGGTAGTCATACTCAGGCTCTGCCACATAAGATATGACTGTGACTTGACTAACAGTTGGGTTTAAACGTGTTGTGGTTCTTGGAGAATTTAAGAGGGTAGACGAGTTTTTGGAACTTTTATAAAAAAAGTCCATTCCATTACCAAATTTTCCTTTAGCTTTTTTTAGTTAGACTATTACTTTTCTCACTCTATTACCTTCGCATGCGCCCTATTTCTTTTTTACAAAAAATGTTCATGGGGTTTCGGATTATATAATCCGAACACAGTTTGGACGTCTTTGGATTATACAATCCGAAATATGCTTATACATAAGCAGCAATCAAAATCTTTCATAATCCAGCCCTTACGAATTCCCTTTTAAACACAACAAAAAACAAATTAAAAAAAATGATAAAACATGTCAACTAAAATAAAATATATAAAAAATTGCCACCAAAAATTTCTAAAAATCAAATAAAACTAATGCATTTTTTTTTCCGGAGATTATGCAAATTTTTAAAAAATTAAAAATGGATCTAAACGATGAAATTTGGATTTTGAGGGGCGGAGTCCCATAAGAAGTCTCTTCTAGGGGAGTTTTGATCCTTGATTTTTTTCTTCCAATTTTCTGAAAAAGTTTTGGAGTAACTTGATCAAGTAGCTAAAAAATCGGATTTTTGAATGAGAATATTTACAATGACCTAAAACATAAGGATGGTAGTTAAGAAGATTAACATGGTTTTTAAACTGACTATCCATGTTATAAGCAGGCTCATAATTTGTGCTGATACAGTTTGGATTATGTAATCCGGACTATTTTTTCTCTAAATAAGGGTGTTTAAGGGGCGTTCGAATTTTATAATCTGAAGAAAAAAAAAAGCAAGGAACACGCCCTATTTTTTGGGGTGTTCAGATTATAAAATCTGAATTGGTGAAAAACTCATTTCCCCATCCCAAAACAAAGAAAAAACTCAATTCGGATTATAAATTCCGAAAATCACATGAGTAGTTTTGTAAAAAAAAAAAGAGCGCGCGAGAAATAAGTAGAATGAAAAAAGTAATAGTCTTTGAGTTAACATATAGGCCTCATTGGGCTTATGACTTTTCCTTTTGGGTCTTCATTTTGTTCATGATCGTACGGTTCCATTACTTTTGAGACTTATGCCATATCTTTTCCTCTTCCCTCCGCTTGCTTTATTTTGTCTTAAAACATGCATTCAAACGTGCAATGTTTAGTGATTTTTATAAGCATACTTTCAAAGTGTTGCTTTAAATAAAAAAGTTTTTTTTTTCTTTCTAGAAACCACTCATAAAGGTGTTTTTTAACAACTCACATCTCAAGGTGTGATTTCCACATTTTAGTTATAACTTTGCTAAAAAACACCTTCATAAAAATTAGTTGGTGTCTTTTAACAAATGTTCATGGAATAACTTGTTAAAAGACACCTTTATAAAAAGTGTCTTCTAGCAAAACCCAATAAAAAAATATATAATAGACTCTTTTGAAAACAGTATTATTCGTTCAAACTATCATAAACTTGGATGAGCTTGGTTTCTCTCGTGTCAAGCGTCATAGATATTCCTTCATCAAAGGAAAGAATTATTCACACTCTCCCATCGTGAGTTTGAATGTATATAGTCAGAAAAAATACAATAATTTTGTGTTTTTTTTAGGGAAATAATTTTGTGTTGTTTAAAAGTATACTTTCAAACAATTTGTACCCTAAATAAAAAAAATAATACACTTTTAGGTTTGAAAAATAATACATTTTTGTAAATGTAAGATTGTTTTTAAACTAAGGTACAAAACTAGCATAAAATGGCGGCTATTTAGTTAAGAAATGATATTTATACAACTATTTTGTGATAATTTTTAGACAATTCTCTCATATCCACATTGTATTTTTACTCTCTCTCTCTCTCTCTATATATATATATATATATATATATATATATATATATATATATTGTTTTTGCCCGAAAAGAAGAGAGAAGAATTAGTTGTTTTAAAAGGTTGTACAAATATAATTTCTCTATATGGTTGTTTGTTATTCATGGTCACAAAATGGCATTTATAATGGGAGAAATAGAATCAACAAATGTGGTGGAGCAAAAAGTACTCAATTACAAGCATTACGAACTTTGGGCCCAAAAATAAATAGCAAATTGTGAGCTATATTGCCTATGAGACTTTCTCTCTTGACCCCCTTCATTGCTTATAGGCCCCTCAGATTTCTATTTCTGCCCCTAAATAAAGCGTCCGAAGTTACAAACCGATTAGTTTAAAAGATAACTCTTGAACTGTATTTGAAAGATAACTCCTAAACTGTATTTGGGACAGCTCATAATGGGCATGTGAATAGAGTTTGTTTAATCTATTTGGTTGAAGAGTTGTTGTTTCAACCAAAGAGTTTAAACAAACTCTACGCTAACAATTTGAACAAGCTCAAATGGTGTTGTCAATTTGCGTAATGTTTGTCAATTTGTGTAATATTTTTCAATTTAAAGTGTTGCTGTTGAATTATGTTCTATCTTTAATATAAAAAAACTGTTTATGTTTGTCAATTTGAAGTGTTATTTTCACAAGGCTATTCACATACTATTTTCTGCATAATAGAGTTAAAAAATTATCTCTCATATATGAGTTATCTCTTGAAGTAATCGCTTCTTAACTTTCAAACGCCTTATTTTAGGAGACAAGAGTAATTTTCATTACCTATACCAATAATGTGAATTTTGTTATCTCTTGTGAATTTTGTTTTAGATTAGATTAATTCATTTTTTAATATTTGAATTTTCATAGCATCAAACACTTTTGGTAAGAATTGGTAGGGTCCATAGCACCACCTAAAATGATTCCTCTAAATCGGAAATTTAAAATCGGGACTTCCTCTTCTTTTAAAAACTATTATAAACAAAAAATACATTTTTTTAGTTTCGTTGAATAACTGATTCTTTTATTTTATAAGGGTTTGTCTAACATGTGCAATATTGCACATGTTAATGCAAAATTACTATTTTAAATTTCGTAACATGTGCAAATTTGCACATGATAGAAAAACCCATTTTATAATAGTGACCAAAAATAACATTAAAAATCATCATTTTCTAAACGAGTACCGTTGGCTGGTGGGGTGAATGAAACTGAAAGTAGTCTTAACAAATTTAGGTGGTGACAATATCACATGATCACACCAACAGCATAAAAAAACTATTTACTTACAACTAGTGTAAAACTATTAGTACTTAAAAAAAAAGTATAAAACTATTTTTTAGAGAAAAAAGTACTATAAACTATTAGAAAAACGAAACAGTAATCTCCCACAAATTAGGCCAATACTTGTCTTCCTTATAGGGAAAAAAAGGTTTTCTATGTGATATTTTAGGGAAAAAAACGGTTTTATATATGTATTTGGAGGAAATCACATTTATTTTTTTATGTTAACTCCGATAGTCAGGATAATCAGCTGAAAGATAGGTTAAATACGGTCAAGAACTTTTCCATCCAATAATCAAAATCAAATTCCTCCTAAACACTTCATAATCGATGAAACGCATCCATCACTTGAGTTTAATTATTTTGATGAAAATCGCATGAAACGACAACAAATAAATTAGTCAAAAAATAACATGCACATAGTCAATGAAAATGCTTTATCAATATTCGTGAGTTACAGGCCTGTAAAATCACACCACCGTCGTGACTAGAGCATTTTCTCAATGAAATGTAATGTAGAAGTTCATTAATTGATGTGGGTGATGATGGAGTAGTACGTACACATATATTAATTTCTCTATCTTAATCGGAGCATACTAATCAACAAAGTAGTGGACAAATGTCAGCATTATCACAAAGTACAGGATGGGATATACAGAGAGAAAAAGTTTCTAGTCCACAACCAATCATAGTACTACACCAACACCAAGTCATGGGTTGCTACTTGCTCCTCCTCATTCACCATTTATGCTATGTACTATTTTTTCCATGTTTGTAGCCTCTTGTAGCAAAATCAGAAAGCTTGAAAGGTATATGTATATGACAAGGGTACCACCAAAATAATTACTCAATCAATTATTTCATGTAACGTTTTTAAAATATTATGAAATTTGTCAGAAATTTTGCGTGCACACAAAAACTTTCCCCCCACCCTTGTTGGAAGGAGACGGTTAAAGGTGGGGCTATGTTGGTTGGATTCCAATACAACCAAATCAAATGATATATACCAAAAAAACTGTATAGATAAATAGTTACATGGCTATATAATATAAAATTCGGGGATGAAAAAAAAGAAGAAGAGTATTTTCGTATTTTATATAATTTGTAGTGAGATAAATAATTGTTTTTGTGGTTTAGTGATAGATAAGAAGGGGAAATGAGAATTATAATTAAAAAAAAGTACGATTAAGATTAGAGATAGATAGTTAGAAGAAGGAATGAGAAAAAAAAGAGAAAAAGATGATTTATATCAGTTTTTCTATTGTCTCTTGATATTGAGCAGTTCAGATTTTCCATAGAAGTTTTTTTTCCGAGTAATCTAATGACTGGAGTTTTAGTAAATAGGTGGATAATCCGAGATTCGAACTCCGACTTTTACATATTACTCCATCCTTTTCACAACACTTCTGTTTTTAAAGAAGTTACACATACCAAGAAATCAAATAAATATTGTTCTTTTTAATGAAATTATGTGTTTTTTTTCTATAATAAATTTAACTATTTATTATTTTTCTCTTTACAATAAATTGGTAAGTGTATTATTTATTGACAAACCAATAATTTAATCTTGTATTGAAATTTAAAAGTGTCAAGTAAAATGAAACAAAATTATTTTTTAAAAGAGATAAATATTATGAAACTGATGGAATATATGCAATGTTCACGAATTCATGTCAATTGAGCTATGCTATGCTAATTGAGACTATTATAATGTATTTTAAATTTTATATTCAAAAACAATTAATTATGAGACAAATATTTGTCTTAGTATCAAACTCAACCAATATTATTGTACCAATCCATCTCTGTGCACTGAAGACCGGAGACATTGACCTTATATTACGCACGCAAACTCATTCAAACGCTGAATCGATTCTTAATTTAAAATAACGATATTGTACCACTGTTGATTACTACAGTGCTATTTTCTTTTTAAAAATCTACAACGCGAAGCTTCACAACACCATCACAAATTGGATTTAGCTAAATGATGCCTTAAATTATGTCAATCTTCTAGAAGGTCTTCCCACAGATTGAGAGAGAAGATATGATTTAATTCATTATTTTAGTTGATCGTGAAAAGGATAAAGCTCAACACACCAAGTGGGTCATTAGTGATCAAAAGTAACGGTTAGGTGGGGTAAGAAATCTAGGATCAAATATTACATGAAATCATGATTCATGAGGCAATGGGAAACATCTAATGCTGCCAATTACTAACATTTAATTTTCATTTTATAGGCCGGCAATAATAGATGCGTACGCGGTTACTTTGTTACCGTACACACGGCTACAAAATATTGAATGAGTTAGAAAAATTTGAGGTGTCTGTGATGCAGTAATTATTTGAAAACTATTTTATGTAGACCACAAGATAAGATAAAATATTATTTGTATATATTAATAACTTTATCTTATTTTATTTGTTTGATTAGTTATTTTATTTTGTCTATTTATTGAGCTCCCCAAACGTATCTGACAAGCAAGTTAAGCAACCCCAATCACAGCAACAAATTGATACTTTTATATCCCTCTGTACATAAAAGCAATAATCTATTAAGTATTTTATGTAAGACATCCCTAAATCCCGTAAAGCTGAAAATCTTAAATAGACCACAAAAGCAAACGTGTCAGGTACAAAATTGTTCATCTTTCATCTTAATTTTAAAATAAAAAATTTGTAGAGTATCTTTTATCTTGCAAATGTTTGGTCACAAAATAAATATAATCGGAGATACTTGGATCAAGTTTCATTTTAACATATCCAAAAATGTTTAAATAAGATGACACAAGTCTGTTTTAGTTTAACCAATGTATTGAGTTTAAATTTAGTCTTAAGATGCGTCAGTTTTAAAACTTTTATGATGAGTTTGCCATCTATTTGAGTCCCACAAGGCCCGAGAGATGAGTCTCGGAAATTCCGCATGAAAGATATCCGATTTAAAAAAGAAGACTTCATTCCAACATATTCACTCACCAACAAAAGTGTATAGCAATCCTTTTTTGCGGCAAACTAAAATTGGATCAGTAATTTGCAAATAGAAACGCACGAACGTAAAAGGATTCCAAATTCTTTTGCATGCTTGTGTTTTGAACTTCCTTTCCTTTTGTTGAATGAATCCCATCACTTTTTCTCCTTTTGTGATTTATAATGTGAACACACACACATGCAGATTAACTTGCCTTTTGTTTTACCGACAACTTGACTTTTCGTGAATCTAAAATGTAGATTTCTCATAAAAACAGTTATGGTACGTCATACAACAATTTGATTTTATTTATTTATTTATTTCATAACTTTGGATTTTCTTTTGGTTGTGTCAGTTTCACTATATATTCTTCATATATTTTTTTAAATTCATTGTTTTTGTTTATTTTCCATTAACTTTCTTCATATATTTTTTTAAATTCATTGTTTTTGTTTGTTTGTAAAACATGTGTGTATGAATAATTTGTAAGTACAACGAAGATGTTAACGACATGAACATATATGCTGAATTTAAAATCGATTGGATCGGATTTTGGATTGATTTTTCAAAACTGAACCAAACTGAACCGAACCGCATACAAATATTTCAATACATATTTTCATTTTTATAAGTATAATATATTATATTAGGGGTTTGCTACAATAGATCCACTCTATTTTATGAAGGTCTATTTTAGCATGATGCACCTTTTCTTTTGGACTAAAATCCCCAACCTTTTCCTTTTTGAAGGTATCAAAATTCAAGGGTACAATTGTAATTGACGTTGTATAATTAATGTTTTATGTTTCCAATTTTTTTTTCATCTCTCTCTTAGTTTCAACGAACTTGCATGAAACATTTAACCAGCAACGTCGACACAACCAAACCTTCCTTCTGCATATTTAATTCACTGAAGTTTATAAAATAGGTTAGAATTACAATGTTTTTGTAGCTGAGAAGGACTAAACGAATACACATATGGATAGAATTAGTTATCACAATCTTGCCATTGTTCAAGGTTGATTCAGCTATTATTCATTCCCATTAGATTTGAGCATGGCCTGGAGAAAAAGGGACGAAGGAAATAAAGTGAATATATTTTACACAGAGTTGGAAGCTTAATTGTTCAATTCATTGAGATGCCAATTAAACCCAGCTACCGATCCATGTCAAAACCTGAAGCTCAAATTAAAATAAGTACAAAAATTAACTTTTGATTTCTTCTTTATTATTTCCCTTGGAGTTTTTTACCTGGTGAGTTTTCAAAATCTTCAAAATCCCAGAGTTTGAACAAAAGAAAATCTTTCAAGTTACCTCCTCTAAATAAAAACTTCCAATCTAGCTGCAAAGAAATTGGTTCTTCCATTGGGTGTCAATGAAAGTGATTGTCAAGTGAAGAATAACAAAAGCATGTCAAGTGAAGAAACCTGAAGAGAGAGAGAACGAACAACTAGCCTTGGAAAACCTCAAAAAGTAGAATATTTAAAATAAACAAAGAAACATTTAAATGTATTACAATTTCGTTCCTTAATTTTATCATTTTCAAGAAGCAAAGAGATGGGTATTTGTGTCTAAAAGAAAAGGTGCATCTTGATAAAATAGACCTTCATAAAATAGAATGGGTCTATTGTAGCAAACCTCATTATATTAAGCTATTATATTATTTTTTTAATTCTTTTAATACTACGTATAAGTTTAATTTAATCAATTTTGTTTCTATTTCATATGTTTCAAAGATAATCAATCATTGTTATTCCGTACTATTAATTTTATATAAATCATATGTTATATTTTGTATCGAACCTATTATTTTATTATATTTTTATAAGATTATATTATTAATAAAAAAAGTTACAATTTGTAATTTGGATATACAAAAACCAATTCAAATTAAACCGCATTAATTTGGATTAGATCGGATCGGTTTTTTAAAATTAATCATTCAAAATCGAACCGCGTATAATTTTATCTTTGGATCGGATGAGTTTTTGCCTCAAAACCGATCCAAACCGGACCACGAACACCCCAACAACAACGATATTGTGTACTTACTGCAAATCGCGACACAAGCCAGGGCAAACACAACATGTTTTCTTCGGCATCTGAATACTATATAAGCTTTTCATTCATCATTTCATTGGGTTATTTGGAAATCAAATGTGGAAACTTTTAGAAAAATTAAAAACTAAGAGTTTAGTGTCTTTGAGTGAGATTCTTGAGTTCTCAAATAACACCTTAAATAGTGAGATCACATTAGAGAAATTATATGAATTCACAATAAAAACGACAATTTCTTTTCAAAACCAACTTGAGAACTGCTCCGTCCCATTTCTTCGACCGATTAAAGGAGACATATCAACTTAAAAACTGAGTTTAAAAAAATTTCAATTTAACTCATTTGTGTTAAACGGATCAATCCGACCAACATAACCCATTTTGTCACGGGCAAAATAAAAAACACTTTTTTTTTTGGGATAAACAAAAAACACTTATTTATTATATTTAAAAAAACATGGTGAAATACAGAATTGATACGTGCTGCAAAAGTATCGAATACAAAAACAAAACAAAAAAACGGAAAGTTGAAAACAAAGAAATGAAAGAAAACAAAAGAAAGTGGACCAAGGATTGATCAGATTTTGTGGTTCACATGCACACGACCGAAAACTATTTCAATTAGCCATTTTCAGAATATAAAATAAATAAAAAAATTGATTAAACGGCGTTAGAATCCAGAACGTGGCAGTGTATGCGGAACCCCGTTCACACACAAAACCTGTTAAGCAGTCAAACATCACGTATGAATGCGTCGACTCAACTCCCTCCCTCCTTATGCATTCAATGAATGCCACCGGCTCACCCTTTTATTTCATTCTTTTTTTATTAAGAAGCAAAAATATAATTTTATTTCAATAAAAATACAAGAAATACTATGTTTTTTTTAGAAAGATCAGGAAATGCTATGTTAGATGCCGATTCGAGTACATGATAACTCCTTTTTTTTTTTGACAAATTATATCACACACATTAAAATGGTACAATAAATTTTGCATGAAAAAAAATTAGGAGTTGTTTTACAAAATTATTCTCCATTTATGATAATTAAAAAAAGATTAATAAATAGTTAATGATATATTAAAAAAATAAAATTAATGTCACATCAATACTGTACAATGACTTATAATTTGGGAAAAAAATCCTAACTTATAATTTAGGATAGAGAGTATATACTTCATTCCTTTGATAATAATTGTCACTTTTAAACTAACTAATTGAACTTAAATGGTTGAAAAACTCTATGAAAGAGACAAACTGATTAGAATAACGAGAGTTTAATAGTGAAACAATTTTTAGTTACTTCATACTACCTTTATGGTTGAACTTCAAATTAAGTATTTTTCATGTCAATGAGAGAGTTAATAAATCCTTTTTTTTGTTACTTTTGTATTTTTTCTCTTTCTCAAAAATAAATGTATCTTTAAAATACTAATGAAACAATTATTATATTTTTCTATTCATATATTTTTATGGGAAATGCTAACCATTGCCCTTAGAGCATTGGTTAAAGTATTAAAATAAGTAAGTTTACATCGAAAAGTGGTGTAATCATTGCTAAGAAAAAAGTAAAAACTTGTGGTGTTTTTGTTTCAAGTTTACCAAATTTATTTCTAGGAATAACATTCCTTGAAATATAAAGATGGGAGATTTATTCCAAGTTATTTAGAAAAAAGATGTTTGATTAACATTATAATATTCCAAGGAACCTTAAAAATAGGGTTTATAATAGGTAATTACACGTAATTTTATTCCCATCTCATGGGAACTTTATCCCCACTTTTTTCATTGGGAAAACTGTTCTATTCCCAGGAACATTTTATACCCGGGAATAAAAATTTAGTAAACTTGTAACGAACATAGGCATATGCATTTTTATGATTTTATTTCCAGGAATCTGCAAATATAACTTGAAACAAACACACCCTTGTATTTCCAAGACAAAGTTTTTATGGAATGCTTAACCATTGCCCTTAGAGCATTGATTATCAAGACCCTATTTTTATTTATCAAATTTCATTTGACATTATAATCAACAAAACTAACAATTTCTTTCTTCTAGAGCTACCTACAATTCAAATGTGACAATTAAATTGAGAGGAGGGAGTACAATTTGGTGACCTACAATTGCCGGTCAACTATCCCCTTTCATTTTCTATACCTTTGTTCCTTTCACACACCTCTCTCACTCTTTTTCTTGCAAACCCAAAACTCTCTTTTTTCTCTCTATTCTCTCTCTTCAACTTTTACTACTTACTATTACCTCAAGAGCGTGTCGCCTACAAATGAAGGATTTGGATTTGTGCATTTGAGATATCATATGGAGAAGAAAGAGATGGGTTTAAGTGTGAAGAGTGAGGATGTTGTTGTTGATTCTTCCTCATCTTTGCTAAATGGTTATCAATTTTCAAGCGTGTTTGATTTCTGTGAGGTTGAAAGGAGTTCTTCTTTAGGGTTTATGGAGTTACTTGGTGGTCATGACTATACTCCTCTCCTTGATGTACCACAACTATCAACCATGTCTACTGTTAAGGCTTCATCTGACACTACTGGAAAAGAGTGTTCTGAGGTTTTGAACCAGCAACAACCTGCAACTCCTAACTCTTGTTCGATTTCATCAGCATCTAGTGAAGCAGTCAATGATAATAAGACTCTTGTTGACCAAGCAGAAGAAGATGAAGAAGAAGAAAAGCAAAAGACAAACAAACAGTGGGTTTTTTTCCTTATAATTTTCTCTTTTTTTTTTTCCTGTTGGTTTTTTACTCGATAACATTTTTATTTCAGCTGTTATGAAAAAGAAAAAAAATATTTAAATATGTTTTTTTATTTTTTTGTTTTCACTTTTTTTGGTGGGGTTATGGTTTTCTTGGGTTTCATTTCATTTCTCTTTAGTTTTTTTTTGTTGGTACAAATAACTTCAAATAAAGGGAATGGTTGTTGGAATCTCACTTCAAACATATATAATTTGAGGTGGTATGGTATAAAGTACGTACGTGCCTTTATATAATCTAATTAATTAGATTTGATTAATAGCAAATGAATATGATGGTGTGAACTTGCTTTTTGATTTTGTTTAGAGATTGATTAAATAAACAGGAAGGTTCTAATCAAGATTTGATGGATTATGTGATCTGGTTGTATATGTGATTAGGTTGAAAACGAAGAAGACAAATCTAAAGAGACAGAGAGAACCAAGATTTGCTTTCATGACGAAAAGCGAGGTTGATCATCTGGAAGATGGGTACAGATGGAGAAAGTACGGTCAAAAAGCTGTCAAAAATAGCCCCTTTCCAAGGTACTACTCATAAAAATTCTTTGAATTAATTTACTCAGATTTTAGACCCAAAAACATTAGTAAACTTGTAACATTTGGAATATGCTATGTGTTTATGTTTGTGTAGGAGCTACTATCGTTGCACCACTGCTTCATGTAATGTCAAGAAACGTGTGGAACGTTCTTATACTGATCCAAGCATTGTAGTCACAACTTATGAAGGCCAACACACACATCCAAGTCCAACTATGTCCCGTTCCGCCTTTGCCGGAGTTCAAATACCACCACCCGCCGGTGTAGTCTCGGGTGGATTTCCAGCTACTAACTTTGGTTCAGTTTTGCAAGGGAACTACTTATCACAATATCATCAACAACCCTATCAACATCAACAACTACTTGTTAATACATTGTCTTCTTTGAGTCATCCTTATAACAATTCTTCATCATTCAAGAATTCACCTTTTACTACTCAAGAGAGAGTACAACTTTGTAATCCAGGAACAACTGCATTTCTTAGGGATAATGGGCTGCTTCAAGATGTTGTTCCTTCACATATGTTGAAAGAAGAGTAGATTACTAGATATGATTTGATAAATAACTTTATTATTGCTTTCTATGTTATTTCTTTCTTTTTTTAGTAGTATATTTTCTTGCTGACTTTTTCTATAAGACTTAGGTAACAACTATGTAATTTTTCTTCCTGATATGACTGATAGGTGGTGATATTAGTGATGATCATACTTGTAAAGTCCACTTTATCTTTTTCCATGTAGCCCACATAATCATGATTATTGTACTGTACCATGATGGATCATGATCCAATGCAGGGTCTGGTTGTTGTTCTGCTTTAATATTAATATATCTTAGTATAGAATTGAAAGAAAAAGGAACAAAGTTATGTCATTGGTGGGGTTGTGCCGTGAGGGAAATTGAAATGGTAAAAAAATAGTAAAAGAGTTTTCTTCTATATCTATTTTTAACCATATAATTTTGACTTCTCATTTGTCTTGTATTTTTGTTTCTTTTTGATGAAGGAATGTGCATTGATTTCACTGATGTACAGTTGTTAGGTTAAGGTTTTTAAAAAGGGAACCACTAGTGTAGAAGCCTTCCTATGTTTTGTTCTTGTAAAGCAAATTATAGCTAAATGTTTTTTTTTTCTTTTTCAATTAGAATAATTTTTGGTGTAAGTTTTGTATCAATATGGAAGCAAGGTTATAAATAGGGAAGAATAATTCAACCACTCCTTATCTATTTTGAGTTAGAAGTTTAAATGCTTCTTTATATCCTGCACGCTATGCAATTGCAATCCATTGATAAAAGAAGAACAAAAACAAAAGGAGAAAAAGCTATACAAGCTATAAGGATATTAAGTGTGATATGGTTATATGATGTAATAGATCTTGATAAGGACACATGTTATCTTTCTTTATGAAGGAATAAAGACAACCCGTGCTTGTTTATAATTTTGGTTTTATTTGAACATGTGTTTGAGAGTATATCTTTGCGAAAGAATATAATTGAAACAATTCAAATTATATGGTCGTTCACGGATAGGCATATGCTAAGTTAACACATTGGTATTGGTAGAGGTTATATTATATACGACACGCCACCGTTAAGAAGGACCACTTTGGCTTGGTCTCTTTCATTCTTTTATTATACGCTTTGGTTTTATTTCTCTTAAATGGTAAATGGCAGATACATTGTATCGAATAAAAATCATTCACTTGTTTAGCATAAAGCAGAGAACAATCAGTAACCTAGTTGTTTTTGTTCCAATGCCAAAATTGTGTTTTAAAATTTGTCAATATTCTTCTATTCCTCTGTACGTAGCCAGTGACAAGTAAATGCCATCCCTGTTGCATCAAACTATTAGAAGCAATATAGCAAACTTTTTTTTTTAATAAACCAATGTATCAAACTTGAAAGAGCATTCATTTAAAAAATTGGTTGACAAAAATTGTATGTGAAAAAGTTGTATAGTGCCTGCAAAACTCCATATATTTTTTTTTATCATGATAAGGAAATATATTTTAAGTTTCACATAAATCTTGATTTAGAAATTTTAATTATGTTTGATGTTTGATATGATTTTTTTTTAAATCCTAAAAATTTAATATTTACAAGAATTTTATGATTGGATTTTCTAGCATAAATATCCATCCACAAAAGGGTGAAAATCCAAGATTCAGTTGAATTGAAGAAAACATTGAACCATGATTCTCACAAGCCATGATTCCTAAGAAAATTCCACACACTAAACGCCAAATTGAAAAGTAAGGAATGATTTACGTTACACACGTCATGACTAAATCAGTACCCTGCACCATAAACAAAAACATGGTTATCTAAATATTACCACAAAAAGGTTAAGTAGCTCAACTTGTTTCAACCAAAGGAAAAAATGAAAGCCATTCTCAACTCAAATCCGAACGAAAGAGTAAAAATATAATTTAACAAACTAGTAATTATTAATATTTACGATTCAAATTTTTTTTTTATCACCATGAAAATCAAATTTGAGTTTTTCTGTCACTCAAAGTTCTCAAGAAGCAAAAACTGATCAAATGGCAGAGCATAAACATCCTTGATGCACAGATTTAGTAATAATTACAAAAAGTCCAGTCATTCTAATCATAAAATGTTAAGTTAGTACCTCATTTTGCATAAAGCTTGTCAAGTTAGTCCTTTCATCATGCATATTTGTTAATCATGGTACCTCATTGATACTATGTAATTTCAGACACTAATTTGTTCTGGGTGTAATTTCAGGGACCAATATGTCATGACAACGTTTCTAAGACACCAATGATACTGAGATTGATACATCCTATAAAAGTGAGGGGATAAGTTGGACATTTACTCATTTCTTAAACATAGAAGGTTTTAATTCCCCACTATGGGAAAAAATGAGGGAAATTACTAATGGTTTTTAATTGATATACTAAACTACCAAGGGGACAAAACATTACAAATAGTTAACATAATAAACGGTCTTTTAATTTTACTTGCACATTCTTACATAAGTTTGTCAAAGTGTAAACTAGTACAGAAAACTAGAGAGTAAATAGGCAATTACCCCCCGAAATTGTAAGTTTCGTCAATCATCTCTTTGAAATTAACAAAACTTCAATTATCCTCCTGAAATTGTGAATATCCAAAAAAAATATAAATATCTCAGAAGTCCAAACTCTAATAAGTTCCTAACATTTGAATTTGGTTAGAGTTTCGTGCTGATAATGTGTTATGAAATTGATCCTTAACATTGCAAGCTATTATAAAGTATATAAGAATATAGAGAAATAAATAAAGAGAAAACAAGAGAGTATAGTGTATTGTTTGTCAAGTGAATCTTTATATTGCAATATAAGTCCTATTTATATAACACAAATAGGTATATGAATAACCACTTTACATTCCACTTAGCAGTAGGCCTAGTGTATTTTTATTTTTTTTGGTTTGGTAACCTAGTTGTTAGAGCTCACACAATTAAATGTGGAGAAGTGAGGTGTCTGGGGTTCGAACCCGACACCTGCATAAATTATGCAATGTCCCTACCAACTGAGCTAAGCTCACGGGACAACCTAGATGGTTTATTTCAAGAAGACCGCTAACGACTGCACTTATGATATTGATTAAAGTAAACTAAAAATAGTAAATTTATGTTAAAAAATTGTGTAATTATTATTAAGAAAAAAGCAACAACTTGTGTTTCTATGAGAAAATTTATTTAAATGTAATCTTTATCCTTATTTTAATAATCAACTAAAAATGGATCATTTTCTTCTAGGTGGCTAATCTGAACTCGGTATATTAGAGACTAATGACAGAATTGACTCAAAAATAAAGAAACTTCAATTGTGCGGTTCTGCGTTACCCCTCAGCAGCTGTCCAATTCAATTATCGGAAGCTCACTTCATAATTTGGAACAGAGACTTAAGGAGTCCACCGATGATTCACGATCGACTGCTGAGTAGAGAACACCATTAAACAAAAATTAAATAAAATAAACAGAAGAAAAACAATGCAAAGTACAAGTAATTATCTTGATTTAACTACTAAGCAATTTGCTCCCGATCATGTAGTAAGAGTAAACATTAATAGTAGCAAGTTTAGCAAGTTTTTTTCCAAGGTTAGATTGACCCCAATCCTTATACAGCGTTGTTAAAGGCCTATGCTTTCCAAGATCAAGTTTATTGACAGCAACAGCTAGTTCATCAACACCACAGAAAGCCAAACGAGGCACTTTCAAAACACTAGCAGCAAGAGGTCCAAGTTCCACAGCATTTCTGCATCTAATCCCATATTCCTTCTTTAGCTTAGCCAAATCATCTTTAACACCAACACTGACAAAGGTATAATCTGGCAGTCGAAGAAAGTTAAGCAATGATGTGGGAACTGAATCTAAATGACATAGCTGAATAATAAGACAGGACTGACCATTACATAGGTGCAGAGTTGCACATTCGGAATTGTCGTAGATTTCTTCCTCTGAAACCTTATTTTCAAACATTGACAACTCGACATCGAACCCAATAACCTTTGGTCCATTATAATTTGTAGGGCGTAAGAAGGACAATAGAAGGTTGTCAACCACTTGCTGCTTGTTTGTTACGGTGGTCTTGATATGAACTCCGTTCAACTGAAACGTCTCAACAAAACCCATGATTAGTACTGTATAATAATAGAAGAATGAGTTGTGAACAGTTGAAGTAACAGGAACGGGTATTTGTAGAGTGGTGTTGTGAATCTGCTGTGACGTTTGAATAGAATCTCGGAAGTCACGAAGGATTTGATGTAGAATGCTGGAGGGTTTATCTCCTCAATTGCATTCTTTCAATGTTTCGAAAATATGTGAAATTAAATACCATTAATTCCAATTGGTAGTAGTTAAAAGCTTGCATGGTTCGTACCAAAAAAAAAAAACCGGCCTGGCAATGGGGCGGAGCCAACAGATTTAACCTTTTCCGTCGATATCCTCGACTCTCATATACTTACACATTACCATACTCATATCCAATAGGGATGAAAAATTAAAGACTTAAATGCACTTTTCACCCCCTATATTTCAAAAAGTTGCGATTTTGGCCCCCTTTAAAAAAAAATGGATATTTTGGCCCTCTAACTTTTGACCCTCTTTTGATTAGCAGATTTTGATGGAGATTATGACAATTTCTCAGTCTCTGATGGTGTAAACTGACATTGGGATAGAAGGATGTTGATAAGTGGAGTTCAAACTGACATGGTGTAACTTTTGGCCCCCGTAAAGAAGGATCCACTTATCGGTTTGGACTCCACTTATCATGCCAGTTTGGACACCATGCAAGTTTGGACTCCACTTATCAGCATCCTTTTATCCCCATACTAGTTTACACCATCAGAAACTGAGAAATTGGCATAAAATCAGCTAATCAAAAGAGGGTCAAAAGTTAGGGGTCAAAATATCCATTTTTTTAAAAAGGGGCCAAAATCGCAACTTTTTGAAACATAGGGGGTGAAAAATGCATTTAAGCCAAAATTGAATTGCATCACTATCCCCGATTGGTTTTTGTATCCCGCTGCATCTTCGTCTCCGCAACAAATCATTATTTTTTGAAGAAAAAAAAAATCAACCTCGAGGGCAATGTTGTGATGCATTATTTAGTAATATGTAAGGGTGTGCATGGTTTAAAACCAAACCAAACTATAACCATGTATTGGTTATGGTTTGGTTTCTGAAACCACTTCTCTAAATAGTCGAGATATGGTTTGAAACTGGTTCAGATCCGGTTCAAATCCGGTTTGTCATAAAAACCGGTTTCTCTTCCAAAAACCATTTTTAAAGCAGTTTTTCAACTCTATTTTCCATCGGCTGAGATCCACTGCCAACGAATTTCAACATTGTATTACAGTAACTATAGTCACCACCGTAGTTGAAAACCCTATTTCACTCTCTTCTCTCCGGCAACCACAATCGATTTCAGTCCTCCATCAATTGAAGACGGTTACGCGGCGAATAAGCTTTTCAACACCGGTTTCTCTTACACTTACGATGACCTCCCTCACTACATCGACTTCGCCGCCGATTCCGTCGACCTCCCCTCCCCTCTCAGCCGCATCACCTCCCTTACAAAAATAGTTTTAAACCAGTTTTCTAAATAGCGTTTTTTATTTGACTTATTTGTTGAGAATCATGTTCAGCTATGAAGAAAAAATAAGAGAAGGTTTGTGTGAATCACGTTTGTGGTTAATCCGTTTTTGAATCGCGTTTTCTCCAGCATTCTGAATGGATATGGTTTGTGACTTTTTCCTTTAAAACTAAAACGGTTTTGAACTGGTTCAATAAAATGGTGAACCGGTTTTTGATTTCTGAAATTACGTGGGCCGGTTTGGGTTTTAACTAATTGGATTGGGTTTTTGGAATCTGGATCAGGTTTCGTTGGGGATTGGTTGAGGTTAACCAATTATTTTGCACACCCCTAGTAATATGCTCCCTTTAACATTTTCTTTACCGAATGATTTTGTTGCTCCTTTAAGTAATAAAGTAAAATTCGGGATGAGTTTGGGTATGGGTTCAGGGTGGGATTATATTCATGTTACCCATCCCGTACTCATGCTTTAAAATCGAAGAAAACACAAACTCATACTCAAACTCAGTCAAAGCAAGGAATGCCCATCAAATCATGGTGTGTTCAAGCGAGTAATTGCAGTTACAGGTTTTGTTGCCATGCCTAGTGAAAAGGTTGTCCGCGCAACTTGCATTTAGGAAATCTTAAAAAGGAAGGCTTTTGAAGGATTTTAGAATGTTAGGTTTATTTTTTAAGGGGTCTTGTTAATGAATATTCTGGACACTCTTTAATGATCTCAAATTTAGCAATTATTTCTTTAAAAATTCAACTATTACAATTTCTAATGCATCAAATACACAACTTTTCATATAAAAAAAAAACTCATTTAAAATGCTTAAAAAGTGTCACGGAGGCACTCGTTTATAAATAGTTTGCTTTACACTATGAACAAAATACCTCAATTTTAGTTGGTAAATTTATCTCTTATAAAAATGATGAAATGGATATTTTAAAAAAAAATTGAAATTACAATATGATATATAATCAGATAATATATCAATTACATTTGATTCATTTTTAAAAACATTTTCTCCTTCAAAAAATATTTTTTAGTGTTCGTGATCAAAATAAATAAACACTCTCCTTCCTTTCAAAATTCTTCATCCATGCTCCAGGTGTCGTATATTTTTTTTTTCCCACTGATTGGAGAATGGGGTGTATAATGTTATCGGATTATGATGTTAAAATTTGAAAGAATTTTTTTCTATCAAAATAACTTATCTCTAAAGTTTATTGGTTTATGTTGTAACTCTAGTTTTTCCCTCATAATCGTTTCTTTCAAATTCGGCCAGCAATCGTCAGTTGTGTATGGCAGCCATTGGTTGACCAATGACCGTGTTAAAAAGAGATTATCAGGGTGGAAGAGCATAAACTTGTGTTTGGGTGGTCGTTTGGTTCTTCTTAGATATGTCATGCCATCGCTTTCGGTCTACTTTCCTTTTTCAAAGCCCCCTCAAGTGTCACCCCCTCTATTAAATCTAGAGTATTGCTAGCAACACTCTTTTTTAAACACTCTCTCTAATACTCACTTTCTTATTGGTTTAAACCATTGTAGGTCTACACATTGAAAATAAAACCCACACAAAGTGGTGAGACATACATTGATTCCATCTAATAAAAGAGTGGGTACTAGAAAGAGTGTCCAAAAGTGAGTGTTGATAGCATTCCTCTTAAATCTATTTATAAATGATTTTTTTTTTTTGGGGTGGGGGGAGGGGATTGTGAGGATGTTAGGGAAATCACATGGATCAATTGGGATACTTTTTGTCTTGACAATGAGAAAGGAGGTTTGGGGTTTTAATTAGAGGATTCAAAAATTTAATATGGCTTTGTTAGGGATATGGTGTTGGAGATTAAAAGTGTAGCAGTTGAGTTTTTGGTATAAGGTATTTAGTAGCTCGTTCTGGGAAGGAGGATGGTTGGGCAAAGAAGTGAGGGAGAACAAGATCTATTTGGTGGAGGGATATATTGGCCATTCGTAGAGGATTAGGATTGAGGTGGGTAGATGGTTTGATGACAGTTTGGCGTGGATGGTGGGTGATTGGACCAAGACGTTATTTTTGTCATATTAATGGTTAGAGGGAGGTGTGTTGTGCGACAAGTTTAGACGGCTTTTCGATTTGTCAAAGAACCCGTTGGTGACAGTTGTTGAGATGTGAACCTTAGGTTAAGGAGTTAGGGAGGATTGTTGGAAGTGGAGGCGGATGTTGTGGCATGCGAGGAGAAGCAAATGGAGGAGTGCATTTTCTTCAGGATGGTTTGGAGGACACGTGGGATTGGAATCTCGATCCAGGCAAAGGGTACACAGTCCAAGGTGCTTATGAGTTGCTCTCTTATGCAATGCAGATTGATAAAACTGTATTCTACAATATTGTTTGCCCGTGTGATTGTTGTTACTAAATCGTTTACCAGCGAAAGATAAACTGATTCACCGTGGAACTATTCTGTCTAACTCGGGTCTTTGTTCGTGTGGATGTCGTAAGGAGTAAAGCACATATCACCTGTCTGTGGGTTGACCAATTTTTGGAGCATTTGGTCGTATCTTCGACATTGGTTGGGTATTTCTTCAGCGGACCAGTTATATATTTCTGATCATTTTGCCTAATTTACAATTTTCGTAGGCGAGTCTAGGAAAAGCTGGTTTTCGCTTGATTTCACTTGGATGACTTCTGCTTGTGTTCTCAAGAAGGAAAGGAACAACCACATTTTTAGGCAAAAGGAAACAACAACTTGTTGATAAAGTGAAACCCTTCTTTTTGGTAGTTAAAAGCAAAAAACACAAACTTACCTTTCAATTTTCATCACTAGTGGACTAACTACTACTTCAATGCTTTAATCTTGTTGCCTAGCTAGAGTCTTGTACCGACTTCTAACCAGTGGTTTTGATGGTTTTCTTCTAGATTTCGATTGTAGTTACTCTTTTAAGTCTTAACCTAACACTCGTTGTACGGGTTTGGATTCCAAAACAAACTTCATTTTTAAGTAAGGGTAAAAAAGGGAATGGGAAAATTACGTTGACATGGTTTCACCAAACAACCACCTCTCTTCAAATTATCATTGTTACTGTAGCATTGCTAGTGAGAAAAAACAAACCTTTATAATTTGCCTCTGAACTTCTTAGAACTGTGTCGTGATATTTTATCCTTAAATTCTTTGACCAAAGTTTCTATTATATTATACATCAAACAAATAATTTAAGACAAAAAAAAATAGTAAAAAGATCTCATAATTTGAGACGGAGGGTAACACATTTTATTCCTTTAAATTTCGATCAATGGACTGAGAATTTTTTAGTGAATTACATTTCATTCCTTAAAGAAATGGTGTATTGACGCATACATCAATTTTATACAAATCATACAATCCTTAAAAAAAATATACAACATTGCCCCCAGAAATCAAAATTTATAAATCCCTCACTTGACCTAGCTATTCCATTTGGTGCCCATTTGAACTAATTCACTAAACCTTCTCAAGCTAGTTAACTCATTTGATAGGGGATGAACCAAAATTGGGGATGAATTAACTCATTTGATAGTGCTAACTGGGATGAAGTTTCAGATAAGTGTGATGCTGTAGAAACTAGAAAAGTTTGAGAACCGTTAGTTCAGACAGTCATACATGATCTTATTGTGTGCTAATTAACGCTGTGTTAATTACAATGTTTTCTATGGTGTCGATAATTTGAAGTTGAGTAACTCAACATTCTTTTGACTCGATCAACATGAATCTGTCTAAGAAGTACTTAGAACCATTTTATATGTTGTCAATCCGTTTTCTGTTTTCTAGTAGTATCTGTTGGCAAAAGAAATTTAGAGAATGTGTGACATGTTACCTACAATGGCTGTCTCTTTGTTATTCTGGGAATTAGGATAAGCCGCTTCAAGTTAATTCATATAACGAGCTAAATACGTTATGTGTGTTTCTTACCATTCTTACCTTCTCTAATTTGTGTCTCTTGATATTGGTTTTGCTAACAAAAGGTGAATTACAATCGCCTAGAAGTCTCAACTCTAAAGTATAAATCAGTTTTACTAACTTGTTATGAACTTATGATACCCATGGTTGATTCTAATTTCTTGTTAAATGGGAAAATCTTCCCAATAGACCAGGAGAACATGATTTTAACTGTCAAGTAAGAAGTAAAATTGCCAATTAATTTTATTTGTTTTTTTTTTTCCTTTCCTTCACATGCATATGTATGTTCATTTTCTAATTAGTTTCAAATAAAATACAGTGCAGTACAATAACAGCAACTTTATTAAAACAAGGGTTAATAGGTCTTTACCCCCTGTATTATAGGTCATTTTTGGTTTTCCCCCTGTAAAATATATTTTTTGATTTACCTCTGTAAAATATTTTTGTTTTGATTTACCCCTAATGGGCCAAACAAAAACCAATTTTATTTTATTTTTTCAAGAATTTTTCGTTTTTGTTTGGCCTATTAGGGGGGTAAATCAAAACAAAAATATTTTACAGGGAGTAAATCAAAAAAAAAAATTTACAGGGGGGAAAACCAAAAATGACCTATATTACGGGGGTAAAGACCTATTAACCTTTAAAACAACAAAATGCAAGTTGTCAACCTGCAAATATAGAATCCGTTTGTTATAGCTTTTTTTTTTAAAAAAAAATCACTTATTTTAAAAAAAAAAATCACTTTTAAGAGTATTGTATTTGTTTGTTACAGATTTAAAAAAATATCAGAATTTAAAAATAATCTAAAAACAGCTTCAAATTAGGAGCAGCTTAAAATAAAATAGATTTTTTTTTGGAGGAGAGAGAAAATATAATTTACAAGATTGAACTAATTTTGTAACAAAAAAATTCCTTTTATATAGTTGTATCCAAACAAACTAGATTATTTGTTCAAAAAAGTGATTTTTATCACAGTAAACAAACGCAAAATAGACTCTGATTTTTCATATAATCTCTAAATTATTTTATATCAAAATCACTTTTATTTTAATCTGTAACAAATGGGCTCATAATCATCCAAGCCAAATGAATCTCCATTGAAACATCATTTATAATTACACAATTAATAAAAACTGGAAAATGTAAATTTGGTGCTACAGACAAATTCTATCACCGCAGAAGATATCCAAGTCTAATAATGAGTAGTGACATTCAAAAGCCCAATAATAATATTAAAATAACAATTTTATATAAATAAATTTAAGCACATTTAAACATCACTTCCTTTGCTTAGTAGAATTTAACCATCAAATACTCAACTTGTAAACTTATTGATCAAAGCACAGTTCAGGTTTGATTTCCTTTTTGAATGGCGGTTGAGTGAATCTAACAACATAACTTTTCTTGGCTTCTTAACAAGCACACTTGTTAGCACGTCTTTAATAAATAAACAAAAAAACAATATCATTGATCAAACAATGTTCTCCCAATCTTTTGATAAGAGTAAGCATTAAAAGTAGCATGTTTCGCAAGTTCTCGGTTAAGTGTATATCTACCCCAATCAACAAATGAGGAGCATAAAGGCCTATGCCCTCGAAGATCAAGCTTACTGACGGCAATAGCAAGTTCATCAACGCCACAATAACATAAACGTGGACTGTTCAAAACACTAGCAGCCCAAGGTGCTAGTTCCACAGCATTTCGGCATCCAAACCCATAGTCTTTCTCGAGCTTAGCCACATCATCTTTGATACCAATACCCACAAATGTATAACTTGGATGTCAAAGAAAATTAACTAGCGATTGGGGAACCCTTCCAAAACGACTTAACGGTACAATAAAACACGAACGTTCACCACATATAGTAACGGCGCATAGACAATTTCCCGCTTCAGGAGACAAAAGCCACTCGGTATCAAGCCCAAAAACCTTTGTCTTGCTATTGTTGTGACCGTTTACTCCTTGGCACTCGAAATGCGATATATGGTCATCAACCTTATGAGTCCGCCCATCAGTAACAGTGGTCTTGATGGTAACTCCGTTCACGTTAAGAAACGACTCAACATAACCCCTGTCCATCTCCATCTGCGCAATTTTCTAATGGATCAATGATGGACTATGAACTACGACAAATTGATGATGAAATACTTTAGCAAGCACGAGGGACTAATTATAAAGTAAATGCTATGGGTGTGTTCCGCGATGTGACCTTTAATTTGAGTGGAATATGAAAAAGGGAAATGCTCAATTTCGCGAAAGAGATTATCGCGAGAGGATCACGAACCACATGCTAAGGCAATTTGTCTGTTTTATTTCTATTTTCCAATGACACATGATGTATTGTGGTTCCTCTCTCTTGCTATATCTCTGTTTTCTTCTGCCACACAAGCCCACAACCGCTTCTCACTGCTTCACCCTTTATTGCCACAAGTATGTCGTACTGATGGAAGAAACTTGGTGTGTATGAGAAGTGAAATGTATATTTCAACATTTAAAAGGTTCATCAATCAAGGGCCTCAAATCCAATACTAGTAGTGGTTAACTATTATTAAAAATACTTTTAAAAATAAGTAAAAAAACGTGATGTCGTGAAGAATTCGCGTGAAATGCAGTCGCTATATATAGCACTGTTCAAAAAAAAAAATCATACCCACGATTTTGTTCATAAAAGCTGGAGTGCTATAACTTTCGTCTCGTAAATTGCATTCAGTAACGTTTGGATGGAATACAACTTTGGAGAATATGCCAAAGAGAACTGCTATTTCTCCCGAACAAAAACGTTTATATTGTTTTGTCTTCCCTTACTTTATTGGTAATCAAAACGGTGGCCAATTAACTTGCATTTGGAAATCAGTAATTGCTAGAATATGAATGCAATTGACTTCATAATTGATACTGGATCATGAGCTTCCCTGTTTTTTTTTGTTTTTTTGTTGAGGGAGCTTCCCTGTTTATTTAAAGGGTTTATCTATCATATCCGATATCCGATATCCAATGTGGGGTTAAAACAACTAAAAATTGTAACATTTTGTTAAAAAAAAATTATTTTTACTAAATTATGTTTTTTTTTATAAATACAAAAAATTAAAGATAAATCTATGCAAGTTTATACATGATAAAAAGTATTTATTTAAAATGACAAAAATATTACCTTATATACCTAGGAATGACAATGTGGACAAACCTATCCCGGTTAGGTTAAGCTTGCTATTACCCTTCCTAAAACGGGACTAGACGGGGTGGACCAACTTCAGGTGTTTCAATTAAACACACACCACGTCCAACCAAGAGGCGGGTTGGCAGTAAGACATGTCTAACAAAATCTTTTTAAAAACTCTTTTTTTGTGACAAATGTTATTAAAAAATGTTACTTTTGTATTAAAAAAAAATCATTTTAATCCCACCTAAAGAGTAAAATTTTTGTCTCATGAGCTTAAATCAGTTGGTAGAGATATAGCATATTATATGCAGACAGTGGTGGAGCCAGAAAGTTGGAGTAGTGAGGGCAATAGTTTCATATAAATTTATAATTTTTTTAATGTAATATGTTATAATTATTTTTGGGTGTTTTTTTATTAGATGCCCCAAAAATAAAAAAATATAGTAAGTGTTTCCAAAAGTACATTACCTAGAATTTTATTTTTTGAAAGCACATTACCTATAATTTTGTATTAACTAGGAAAACGTAAATTTTTTTAGGGGAAGAAAACATATATATTTCATCCGCACACTTATTCTTGTACCACCGTTGTCGCACTCAACGGAACCCGCCGCCTGAACACCCTTTGGTTAGGAGGACTTTAGACGCAAAGAGTTGGTCTAACCCGTCGTCGAACCACAATTCTGATATCACTGTTGGATCGAACCCTTCGTCGAATTGTTTTAAAATTAGTGTCGTTTTAGCAACAAAAAAAAATTGTTTCAAAATGAATGTCACTTGCACTTTTCAATGTAGAATTATTGTTTTACTTCCAATTGTATCATTTAATTAATTGAGTGTACACTACTTTCAAAGACTTGCACCAATAGTAAACAATGTTAGTTTAGTAAAATAGTCAAGTGTTTTGACATCATTATTACATTTCTTAATTTGTGTGTAAAAACTTGAAAGGACGGTCATTTTGAAACAGATGGAGTACCCAACTTCCACATTTTCTATTTGATGTGGAAAATATAACTCACATTTATACACAACAATTAATTTACACCGAAACAGTAGAACTTCAAAGAGCCATGCAATATCACGCGAGAGATTTCTCGCGAATTTTTCACGATTGCAGCCACTGTGCTATATATTTAAATTTTTATCAAAATGAAAAGAGGTTTGGATAAAAAAAGTAACGATTGTCACATGATACCCGCAACTGAGGAGAACTGTTCAACGCTGGATTCTTCATGTGATATTAAGTTGCCAAAGTAAAGTGTTGGAAAATGAGATTACGAGATGAGTAAAAATGGTAGTTTTATAATGTGAAATACTTGATAAATGTTTAGTGAAGAAGAGGAAATGGATGAGGTTGAAGAGAGATGAAAATTGAAAAATAAAACAAAGAAAATGGAATAGAGAAGTTTTGGACAAGAGAGAGCGCATGTGCCAATAGAAACAAAACCACATCGTGATACTTTCGTGATGATTTGAGATAAAAATCTTCCCTGTATTTAGCATTTTTCAACTTCAAATTATCCCTTTTCCTTTTATTTCTTCACATGCATGTATGTTCATTTTTGAATTAGATTTGAATCAAACACGTTGCAGTACAATAACAAAGTTTGATTAAACGAATAAATGCAAGTTTGGTTTCAGGTGCAAATATAATAATCCAAATCAAACGAAACTGCATTGAAAAATCATTTATAATTATGGAGTTCATAAAAACTGGAAAATGTAAATTTGGTGCTGCAGACAAATTATATCACCAAAGAAGATATTCAACTCTAATAATAAGCAATGACAAGTGACAAAAGCCCATTAATAATAATGAAACATTGATTTTAAATAAACAGAGGCACATTAATACAAGTGTTCCTTTGCTGAATAGGAATTTAAGCATCTAATACTCGACTTGCCATTTGCCACCTTATTCATCAAAAAGCGTTTCAGGTTTGATTTTCTTTTTGAATGGTGGTTCACGTGGGATTGATCTATCCCTTCCAATTCTAAACAATTTACTCCCAATCTTGTAGTAAGAGAAAACATTAACAGTAGCAAGTTTAACAAGTTCAACGCTAAGGGGATTGCTATACTAATCGAAGTCCATGCTTAAAGGTCTGTGCCTCCGTAAATCAAGCCTTTTGACCACAAAAGCAAGTTCATCAACCCCGCAGGAACTCAAATAAGGACTCTCCATGACACTTGCAGCCAATGGTCCAAGTTCAACTGCATTTCTGCATCCAATCCCACATTGCTTCTCCAACTTAGCCAAATTATCTTTGATACCTACGCCTACAAAGGTATAATCTGGCAGAGAGAGAAAGTTATGGAGTGTTGGGAAGGATGTTGAACTAAAATAATCATTAGGCGCTAACCGAATGATAAGACCTGAATGTCATTGCAAAAGCTCAGATTTGCACATTTGGACTCCAAACAACCTCCACCTCTCCTGCTATCATTGAGAGAAAATTGGATATCAAACCCGATAACTTTGAATGGATTCTCACATGCAGAACGCAAGAAATACGATATATGTTCATCAACCACCTTCTTATTCCTTATATCAGTCACAGTCACAGTTGTCTCGATTTGAACACCGCTCAGATCGAACGATTCTACGAGTACATCATTCATTTGTCTTGCCAGGAGTAAATATCAAATGTCAAGTATCGATTTTGTTCTTGATCTAAAAAGGACGAAGGCTATTTATAGGAGTGTTTGGCATAATTGTGGTGTATGACCTTTGATCAGTGGAATTTCAAAGCTATCCTGGGGTTTAATGCAGTAAGTAAGCTCGATGCCTTAATTAACCCATCTCGTGATTTGTACTCATTCAAGTATAGTTAGTTTCGGGAAATGTGAAATTATATTGTATTCCCCCTATTCTATCAGTTCATTTTTCCATACATTGAATCAACTTGAAAATCAATTAATAAGAAAAATGTGTTAGAATTCTAACGGGACTGGATTTGATGCATTCATGCAGTTACACACAGGTCGTTGTTCGATTAACATTGGATTGTTAAGTAAAAAAAATGTATTCTCTAAGGCGTCTGATCAAACAACGAACGATGTTCTAACTGTGTGATTGCCTGAAAACAATGATTGGAATCCAATTTCAAACCTAATTTAGCTAGGAACCACGCTTTAAATTCGAGGTGTGTTGGATACGCAACATTAGGTTGGAAATAAGCTAAGTCGGGTTAGAGGCCTTAGATATGTTACATGTTATAGGCTTATTTTCGAGCCTGGGTATGCCCTTTTTGAAAGTATGATATGCCAAGTAAGCCTATTTAAAGACACATTAAAATAAGTGGTTCGACACATATTTATAACGATTAAGGAACTAATAGATCAATAAAATGCAGTTGTATTTTGAGATTTAACGTGATATATGAAGAGTATTACTTTATATTATAACTTATTTCTATTATATTTTATAATAATACATTTAAACCTTTCAAAATTAATGTAAGTTATACTTCAAAAAAAGTCTATTTAAAACAAGTCTAACCTAGTCTAAGGCAGTCAGTCTTACTTATGTACACCCTATATAATAGACGTGTGTAATCATGTTTGATTTCATTGTAAAATTTGTTAAATTGCAATTTTTCACTCCGATCTTAGTTATAAGCAAATAACATCTTAGAATTTATGGTCGGATCTAACACAACCCGCAAAACCGGATTGTAACATGATGATTGCTCCACTTATAAACACATGTTTATGTCATCTTTTTGTTTGATGTGAGACTTTTAACACACTCCAACGTGCCCAACACTATTGAGCTTGGTTCGTAAACATAAGTGATGGGTTGCCCGATAGTGGAAACCTGATATCAGGTGGCCAAAAAAGTTCTTGAATGAGACTCTGATATCATCTTAAAATTTAGGGTCTAACTCAACCCCACAAAACTGTCTTGTGAGGTGAGGATTACCCCCACATATAAACACATGTTGAGACCATCTTTCGTTCTTTCACTTTTTAGTTTCATTGAATAAATTATGTATGTGATCATAGTCAAATACATTATTTATTCAATAAACCTACCGAATGAAAAGTTGTTTATAATTGAGAACGGAAGGAATAATATATTATAATTATCAAGTTTCGATCTCATACATTCTAGCGTATGAAGAAAAGTCGATTGAGATGAAAGAACACACCTTATGTGTCCAATAGATTTTTCGTGGAAGATTTGTCACTCTTAATCCGCGAATGAAACTTCAAACTATGGTAAAAAAAAGTTACTTTAATATCCAAAAAGATGCACCATATTTCTCTATCGTTCTCATTTTAATAAAAGTAATAATAATTTATCTTTGTCTCCGTGAGTATAGCTCAATTGAAAGGGATGTGCATTGTTATATGCAGGGGTCGGGGTTCGAACCCTAAACACCCCACTCATTCACCTTAAAAACGTGAACTTTAGCCACTAGACTACTTGAAGAAATTTTTTTTTTATCTTTCATTAATACAAATTTAATCAATCCAAGATGCCTCGTCATCTTTGGAAAGTTTAAAAGGTACTTTTGAAACTCCAATTGGCATTAAATAGAACAAGATTTATCTTCGTCTATCTTCATTTTCTTTGGAGTGACAACTTAAGGAGACATAATGAATTGATTTTGTTAAAAATTATTTATATTTCGAAGATAACATAGATGGAAAAAGAACACTCAATGAATAAAGAAAAGTTTTGACAAATAGGTCCTTCTTGGATACACGTCTTAGGTGCAATTCTAGTGCTATAGGGTGTAAATATTTTGTATGCTTCTAACATTGTGATTTTGAAAAGAGAAAAAAAACCAACTGCGTGGTTCCACATCAGGAGTTATTCAATTGACAAAAATTCACTTTATAACTTAGAACTGAGAGACTTGTGGAGCGATGATCGACTGCTGAATAGTGAACGCAATTATACTGATACTAAATAATCACCCGGTAACCAAGAGAAGATGTTTCAATATCTGTTCAATATTTGAAACAAGAGATACAATTTCAGTAATCCCACAAAAGTGTTAATTTTTTTTTGCAAATAACATAATTTGATAAGTTGCAAAGCCAATAGCAATTGATTTTAGAATACAATAAAGATGGCCGAGTGAACCTAGAAACAAGCTTGATCATCATGGATTAATTAATATTAGAATCCACAACGAAAATCCAATACAACTACAGAAACAAACCAATGGAAAGTAGATTAACTAAAAATTACCACTAAGCAATGTGTTGCCAATCGTATAATAAGAGTAAACATTAACGGTGGCAAGTTTAGCAAGTTTTTTGCCAAGATTAATTTGACCCCAATCCTTATACAGTGTGGTTAAAGGCCTCTGATTTCGAAGATCAAGCTTATTGACAGCCACAGCTAGTTCATCAATGCCGCAAAAACTCAAACTAGGCATCTTCCGAACACTAGCTGCCAAAGGTCCAAGTTCCACGGCATTTCTGCATCTAACCCCATATTCCTTCTCAAGTTTAGCCAAATTATGATTTGTACCAACACCAACAAAGGTATAATCGGGAAGACGAAGAAAATTAAGCAATGATGTGGGAAATGAATCTAAATGACATAGCTGAATAATCAGACACGAATGGCCATTACATAGATTCAAGGTTGCACATTCGGTCTCAAAATTGATTTCTTCTTCTGATACCTTGTTTTCACACATCGACAACTCGATATCAAAACCGATAACCTTCGGTCCCTTAAAATTTTCAGGATGTAAGAAAGACCATAGAATGTCGTCGATCACTTTCTGTTTATTTGTTACAGTGGTCTCAACAAGGACGCCGTTCAGCTGAAAATTCTCCACGAAACCCATGAGTGTTAGTTTTAGATGATAGAATATGAGTAGTAGGAGGAGGCTTTGAGTGTTTCTGGAGTCGTGTTGTGAATTTGTGACCTTTAAATAGAATCTGAAAAGTTCTGAACGGTTTCAGATACAAAACTGGAGGGTTTATATCTCATCTAGAAATTTGTATTTTATTTTTTTGATAAAAATAAATTGAATTCTTTCAAGTTTCCAAAATAGGTGAAATCAAATACATCAATTAATTCTAAAAGGGTCACGTTAACCTGTGTCTTTAAGGCACATGTTAAACATTAATATCATTCCATTAATGATAAAAATTTATTGAAAAAAGATTATATTAAACATTTTGAGCAATAAATTAACACAATTTTCGATACATAATTTCTATTAGTGAAATTTTTAATATATGTTCTAAGGGCACAAGTTAACATTTTCTATTCTAAAATTGTAGCTGAATTTGGATTTATTTTTGGTAGTCAAAAGGGTGCCCAAGAAACTGTCCATTTCGAAAGTCTTAAGCGTCATTATAATTTTTTTATACAACAGAGCATCTAATTGGAAAATGTAAAGTTAACAATAAGCATCCCCATGAGCATAACTCAGTTGGTTAGGATATTGTATATTATATGCAGGGGCCGGACACACCACTTCTTCACAATTAAATTGTGTGAGTTTTAGCCACTAGACTACTTGACAAAATAAAAAATAAAAAAAAAAAGACGAACCAACTCGAAATTAATTATGCACATGTTCAGCAATTAGTTCATTGAACTTGATTCGTAATACAAATGAGTTGAACTTGACTTAAAAATTAAGTATGTTAAATAAACAAGATGAATTTAAACTCTGTATAGTTCAACTCGTTTGATTAATGAGCAGACTCGATACATATTAAATATGACATATATTGTGAGACCATGATTTCTTGAGTGAAAAAATCAGGGAAATTGTTATGCACTTTCCTCCGGTCTTTATTATAAAAAACAATTAATTTTTTTGGTTCATTGTGTAAGTGACGTATCTGGTCTATATTTTCAATAAGATACATTAATTATTTTATGAACCTAAGAAGTCAACTTTTTCTTATAATAAGGACCGGAGGGAGTATCACGACCATTATTGTCTCTAGAGTTTCACGAGATAAGACTAATAAATGAAGATGATTTTGACTCCTAAATTATATCCCACCATCTCCCTTTATTTTTGTGGCAAGAAGAAATTTGATTCAACAATTGATTTTCGCTAGCCATTTGGAACAATATTTCAGGAGAAATAGCATTGTTCAAGTATCAATATTTGAATTTAATTTGATGTTTGAAACTCACGTGACTGGCTCAACTTCTCTTTTCTAGGATTTTTTTTCCCTTCTAAAATAACCCATTGTCCCTTATATTGAGAAATTTTAGGATCTAAGAAATTGATAATTTTTGTCTGGTTTGAATTATTTGGCGCTTAATTAATTTTATGATTGATTTTTTAGATTAACGTTGAAGGAAAACCTTATTTTTGTTTTTGGTTCATTTGATTTGAGCTATTAAGTCAAACATATCGAGTCGAACTGAAAAGTTTGTGAACTTGAATCGAGTTGAATTCAAGCTAAAAAAAGTTTGCGGCGAACTCTGTTTGAATTTTGAACCGATTCAATATTATTGAGTCGAGTCGAGCCGAATCAAGTTCACCTTAATTAGACTCATTGCCAACGTTAACATGTTAGGATTTTTTTATTTTTTTTTAATTAAATTATAAAATTTTATGATATTCAATAGGGACAATCAAGATTTTCGTCCAAAAAAAAAAATTGGGACAATCAAGATTTTTGTAAAAAAATGTTGTGGTATACAAAGATTTAAATAGGGAAAATTATAGTGACTTCCCTTGAGATCTCTTTAAATGACACAAACATCCCATTTAGTTTTGTAATAGACAATAATAACCTCCTCTAAAGTCTCGTAAAATATATAAAATTCCTTCTAAGTTAACACTGCTGTTAAAACTGAACTGCTACTTTTCTATTGCCGAAGACAATCTTCATCCATTATTTCAGCCATTGTTGAAAGCTATTAAAACTTTTTCCTTATTTTAAATCACTATTATCATGATTTACACGGCCTTCATCAAAGAATAATGGCCCGAAAAACCGCAGACCTCTTATTCTCACGTTTGTTTCTGATACACATGCCGCATAAAGGATGAATATGTTTTATCCTTTTTATTGAGCATTTATGCCCACAAAGTATTTATTCTTTCTGTATAAACAGGGAAGTGAATATGATTGATTGATGTAGCATACAATGTGTCCATCATGATGGCACCCAAATCATGTCTTTGGAAATACGAAAATGAATTGGGTATTAGAATTGACAATAACAATTTTTCATATAAAATGGAATGCAAAGGCAATATCCAATGAACTAATTCACAATAATTTGACAGTGTTATATGTTTCATGAAACTAATTTGACACAAGTTTGACAGGCAAGAGAGGTTAGTGCTAATTAAGAAAATAGAAGGTGTGTTGGATACATTTACGATAACCTCAGGGGAGATAAGTGTAATTTTCCATTTAAATATTGATGAATAATCAATAAGGAGTCTCTATCTCATTTTCCCTCGTGTTTGTCCCCCATTACATTTTTTTTTTCCCAAATACAATACTACTCTAAAATGAGATATAAGCTGAAAATGTTGTTGAGAAATGGATCCATCAACCAAAGACGAACAAGGCCAGCATGTATCAGATCTTCCTTGTTTCCAATCATGTAATAAGAGTAAACATTAACGGTAGCAAGTTTAGCAAGTTCCTTGCTGAGAGGACTACATAGTCATAAGCTGATGTAACAGGCCTATATGCTCTCGAAGATCAAGTCTACTGACCAAAATAGCCAATTCATCAACACGACAAAAACTCAAACGAGGCTTCCTCATGATAGCAGCAGCTAACGGTGCAAGTTCCACAGCATTCCTACATCCAATCCCATAGTATGTTTCCAACTTCGCCAAATTGTCTTTGATTCCAACTCCAACAAAGGTAACATTTGACATACAAAGAAAATTAAGTAGTGATTTGTACGCCAAATCATAATTCCAACTCTTAAACTTTCATAGATGATTTAGCTGAATAATAAGACACGAGTATTCAGAGATGTATGGTTGCGAATTCGGACTTGGCAAAGATTCCTTGAGATTGAATATAACTACCAGTAACTATATACCACTCTGCGTCAAACCCGATAACTTTCGTTCTAATATTGTTTCTGTTAGAAAGGTGTAAGAAAGACGATATATGCGTCTCAATCTCTTTCTCAACGGATGTAAATGTGGTCCTAATATGCTTTCGGTTCAGCTCAAACGTCTCCTCGTAATCCATAATTGTTGTAGAAACAAGATGGCAAAATTTAAGTATTTTATTAAACTAAAGTCCTACGTGAAAAAAATATATATATACGATGACTATTTTTTTTTGACTAGATATACGAGGACCATTTAAAATTCGTTGAGCAGTACCGCGATCTAAATAATGATTAATGAGAGGGTAATTCCAGCTGTGAGAGTTATGCTGAATGAGAGAATGAATTCTTTCTTGTTGTATAACCTCACTTATATGTCCTTCACCCGAAATAAAGCACCCATCACTTAACCACAGGGCATCGAAAATTAGGATACTAGAGCTGTTTCCAATTTTCCAACGAATACTTGAATGAATAATTCTCTTCGCCCTCAAGCTACCACGCCACACAAAGCTTGGTTTATGGCCTAGTTTCGCACCTAAATTATCACTAAACCCCTAAATGACAACTAATGGCATGAATAAAGACTAGATTGATGACCCGTGCGGAGCTAAAATCATTTCAAAATGTATTTTGTTTTAGCGGAGTAGTTATAATGTTGATTTTTTTTTAGGATAGTTATAATGTAGATTTGAAAATACTTAAAACCTAATTAATATTTTAATAATCAAGGACGAACGGGTCTCATCGGCTATAATAGAGACCAATAAATCATATTGTATTTTTATTGATGTTAAAATATAATCTGGCATCAAATAGTATAAAAGACATTGTCAC
>Ga0228710_1000992_pt1 | contig 40596 bp, 15 predicted proteins | sample MedpolnodulmetaG_FD_177995 | JGI IMG/M metagenome (GOLD analysis project Ga0228710, IMG submission 177995) | Root nodule microbial communities from Medicago polymorpha collected in Santa Monica, California, United States - pink nodules | ecosystem: Host-associated > Plants > Roots > Nodule... | reverse complement strand
TTGTTGCTTTTTTTTTTTATAATTTTGAATTCACTCCCATCAGTTATCTTTTTTAAAGAATAAAGGATAGGGGAAAAAATTAATACATCGTGGACAAAAATGATTGAGTTTTATATCTTTTTTTAATATTTGAATTTACTCTTATTTGTTTGTTAAATGAGCTATTTGTATTTAAAGTAGATGGTAATTTGAGAAAGAGAAAAAATCAGCCCAAAAAGGGCAAAAGGGATTTTGGGTCGGTTTTTTTTTATTCTAATTATATTAAATAAATTTTTATATAATAATGTTATGTTGTTGGTGTTATTAAAAAAGATAAGAATTTTTGTTATTGAAAAATATAAATATGGTTTGTTGAGTTTGTTACTCCCTCCGTTTTTTTATTAAGTGTCGTTTTGGAATATAAACACCAAATTAAGGAAGTGATTATTTCACCATTTTTTACATTCCTATTTTTTTTTCACAAAATTTCTCTTTTCAATAAATTTAATGTGTTATCTTTCTCTTGTAACTAACAAATGTTAGTTACTATCTCTTTCTCCAACAAATTTTTATTTTCTTTGCACGCACTTTATTTGTCTCCCATATTTGTGGCTTTCAAATTGTATCAAACTCAAAAAATCATGTTTATTTTTATCAATAACAACAATAATTTAACAAATATAGTATAAATCCTTATCTTTTCTAATATAACCAACAATATAACATTATTATAGGATAATTTGTTTAAATGTATAATTGGAATGATAAGAAATTCAACTCAAAATCTCAATCTCCTTCATATATAATATTGATAATAATGTTCCCATTGTAGTGGAAAATTTTCTATTTTAATAGCATTTAACTTTTTTGATTAAAATTTAAAATAATATTATTAAGGGATAAAATAGTGAATAAAATAGTTTGAATGAATAGTAAAATAGGTAACAAATCAACTAGCACAAACTCATATATTGTATGTGTATTTTCTTTATATATAGTGATTATCAGAAAATGATCATTATTTTATTATTATTTTATACAAAAGCAAACCAAAATACGTTGAGTTGATAAATAATTTTGTTATATGCTTTGACAATAATTTGTACAATGTACGAATAATTTCCATTAATATTTAAAAACTGTAATCAAAATTATACAAAAACATAATAAAATATACAACGCTATTGAAAGAGCGATATGCCATCAATTAAATTGTGCATTATGCAATAAAAGAAATTCTTAAAGGAGTTCATGATATTTGAACTTTGTGGTAATACTTTGACCTTGACACCAAGAGACGAAGTTCAAGTTCTTATAAGTAGCCATCCTTCTTGATCACATTCACCACGGATAATTCTGGCCAATTGTATATCCTCGGGCATAACAGTGACTCGCTTAGCATAGATAGCACACAATTTAGCATCCTCTAAGAGACCAACAAGGTGTGCCTCAGAAGCCATCTGCAATGCAAGAACAGCACAACTCTGGAAACGAAGATCAATCTTGATGTTTTGAACAATTTCACGGACCAACCTCTGAAAAGGAAGCTTTTTTATCAACAGCTTAGTACTCTTCTGGTAACTTCTGGTATCTTGCTTCTTAACTCCAATTGTAGTTGGTTTAATCTTAAGTGCAGCATTGGGGTCAACTCGCATCCTTGGAGCACAAGTTGACTTACGAGCGATTTGCTTTGAACGTGCCATACAGAAAATTTGCTTGCTTCTCTGCATGAAATTGTTTCCAATACTTTAGTGAAAAATATATGAAACTCATATTAGATATTTTAGATATAACAATCAATACTTTCCTAATCAAATAATTTCAGTTTTCTAACGAAAAACAGACCCTCGATTAAAAAATTCATATACTCATTATCTATAATCAACAATTCCGATTCTAACTATTAAATAAAATTCAAGCTTAATTTAAGGAACTCACCTTTAGTAGTGAAATCTTCTTAACACCTGAACTCAAGGATACTCGATTCTTTACCTCCTTCAAAGTTACTTGCTTCCTTCCAAAGCGTATACAATAGAATTTGTTGGTAAGGAATTGAGTTATGTAGAGGAGATCACGCGGAAGAATTTGTTACAATATTTGTTATATTGAGAAAAGAAGAACCAAAATATAGGAGTTTATATTATATTTGTTATATTTCTTTTTAAAGATATTATATTTGTTACATTGTTGGTATCATTGAAAAAGATAAGTATAGCTTGTTACAATATGAAAGTACAAAATATATATTACTTATATCTACAATTTTAATCAAAATCAAATTAATTTTAATCAAAATTTCATAAATATTATTGTTCATGATTTATACACATTACCGCAATATGAAGAGCGCACATATGGTAACACAGTATCCGTCTCAACGCTAGTAATCTATAATCTATTGGTGTCAAAGCTAGTAATATATAAGATTTTGGGTTGACTTTTTCATTATTCTAATTATACATTTAAGCAATATTTCTGTAACAATGATTGATGTTGGTATCATTAAAAAGATAAGAATTTATATTATATTTTTTTGTTATAATATTGGTGCCATTGAAATAGATAAACATGGTTAGTTTGGGTTGTTATAAAATTTTTTTTGTTACAATGCAAAATTGTTATAATTTGAAAGTAACAAGTATTTATATTTACACTTTTAATCAAAATCAAAATTTTATTAAAAAAACACCGGTCATAATTTTCAAATAGTAACGCTATAAAAAGAGCGGAAAGACGGACACATGAGTGTTTGTTTTTCGCAAGTAAAAATTGAATTGTTACAAATAGTATTTATTTAATTTATTCTAGGAAAATGATACTGATATTTGACGGAAAGAATTTAAATTCAAGGCAAATTTATTATATAGATAGATTTTAATTCTTAAACTTGTAATCATTAGAAAAATTAGAATTATATTTTTCTATTAACAAAATAAAGAAGAAAAAAAATGTAGAATTGAGGGATTGGGAAGTTTTGATTCAAGTGAAACTAATGACTATTTCACAATCATACCAAGTGGATTCGAACTCAATTTCTTTAGGTTACATTGTTAAAGTCTCCATGTGAATAAGAAAAATTAACTAAACATCACCAATTAAAGTATGTATTATGCAATAAAAAACATCATCCTCTTCTCTTATACACATACCAATACATGTTTTGTCCAGTTAAGTAGAAAAAGAGACATCAATGTTACATTTAAGGAGACCACATTGTGGACATTGCCAACAAGCATGAAATGATTCGGTTGGCAGAGCAAGAACATTCCGGTTTCTTATTCTGGGAGTGGAAGGCATCCCCGACACATATGTTGAACGTTGCAAAGCTCACAGTACATTGGTGGAACCCTCGACATAGTTTGCTCGTGTGATATTTACACAATTTGTCTGGCCCTAAACACACTTATCTGGCAGGCACCCTCGACAGATGCGCCAAACTAGATTCTTCATTTTTGGTGGAAATTTCAAACACCAAATAAAAGATCAAATACCCGGTCTTCTGATATGAGAGGTGTCACCAAGTCTTCCGCACAAAGTCGGTAGTGATTTTAACAGAGTACAACTCATGTTTCTCAGCTTTCCAAACCAACTTGTCCTCAGAAACATGTTCAAGTAGTGGCGTCCTCAAAATAATAGAAGCAATGTCGACACTGAATACCTTCTGAACCAACTCTTGGTTTCAAAGTGTTAATCAAACTAATAACAGAAAAAATGCGGACATGGTTTGCACCTAAAATAATACCATCAATATGACCGGTGTCCAGAAGTCACAGTTCATCCAGAATTGGAATAGAACTACCTGAACCAATACACCACCGTGCATCCCCCTCGAACAATAAAGTGAGCCTATAATATACTCTGCCAAACAAAGCTCAGATTGTGACCAGCCTGAGCCGTTAAATAGCTCAGAGTTTAGCACTTTGGAGCAACACTATAAATAAAAGATCTTCTCCTCATATGTATGAACACCATATTTTCACGATACTGATTCATTTGCTACCTGTTAGCACAATGCTTGACTTTGGCATCAAACTTGTCCCTTTTCAATTATTATCAATGACCAAACTATTTTTGTTTTTAATTATTGTTAGTAACCTATTGTTCATTAAAATGATATCATTATTAATTAAAAACAATTTCTTTTTAGTTGTTCAAGCAGTGACTAAACTGTCTTAGTATATCCTTAAAAAAAAAAAATAACTGTCTTGATATAATTTTCGGGTGGCATTTAGTGTCTTAACATATTTCTTTGTAGTTGTAACCATCGTACTTTTATTTTTGCCTATGATCAAATTGAGTCTCACAATTATTTTTATAAATTGAAATAGGTCTACACTTTTACATATGATTAAATTTCAAAATTGAACTTCTTTGAAGAAAAACAGTGGTATTGATATTATACATTTGAAGAAAAACACGTATATTCTAGCGGTTTTGTTACAGTGGTTAATGTTAACCGCCATTATAACCAGTGTATTACGAGAATTTCTTTAGCCTCCCCTTTTTACGGTATATTATGTCGGTTTCAAGCGCCGCTTTGATCTTCTGGTTCCTGAAGGGATTAACCACTGTAAGATAAGCAAAAATTGTTGAAACAAAGACGAAGTTTCAACTAATCTTTTGTTGTTATGATAATTTTCTCCTAGAATGTGTTTTTACCTACTACTCGGGAGAATTATTTGATGAACACTTAGGTTTGATGAAATATATCTAGATTTCATGTTTTTGACCATTTTACAAGTAATATAAAAGATGATTTGATTTAATTTTTTATCAAAACGATTTGATTTAATTTTATTGATTCTTCAAATTTATATTTGAGGAAAAATATTTATCTACTTTTATACGTTGATCAATCACGAATTAAATATGTTTCTCGTATTAGTTTTAAAGAATTTTTTGTTGGATCCAAACCTCCTTACACCTTTTGTTCTATCCCTCCCACTAATTAAATAAAACAATATCAAAAGGAAAAAAAATCCTTTCAGAAAAAATATAAATAAAAAGTTGTCGAAACTAAATTTGATTATAATTTGTCGAAACACTATTTTAATTGTATTTGATGCCGTAAACAACAAGACTGGGAGAAAATCTCATATGATAACGCTAAATTAAGATTGTTGACGGAACAAATGAATAATGATAGGAATTAGATTTTAGTTACAAAATAAAAAATTATCCTTTTTAGAGGAAATTACCCCTTTATTTTGACATTAATTACCCTTTTTTTATTGACTAAATTTTGTTTTTTTTTTGTTTTTTTAACTAAAATGCATTTGATGTTAAATCATAATATTGTCAAAACTAATACAAGAAACATATTTAGGTGATGATGTTATTCTATTAATGTCATATGGTTTTTCTTTTGACCAAAAAAAAAGTTTATTGATTTTTGTGGTATGCGGGGTTCGAACTCAAGACCTTGCATACATTATGCATTGTCCTTAGCAACTGGGCTAAGCTCACAGGAATCATTGTTGATCAACATATAAAAGTAGACAAATCTTTTCACCACATAAAAATTAGATGAATCCATAAAATTAAAACAAATCTTATTTTATATAACATGTAAAAGGATCAAAAACTTGGAATCTAAAAATATCTCATCTAACTTCAGTGTACATTATCAATTCTCCTGAGTAGTAGGTAAAAGCAAATCGGAGGAGAAAAATATTATAACAACAAAATATAAATAGAAACTTTGTCTTTGTTTCAACAAGTTTTGCTAGTCTGATAGTGGTTAATGCCTTCAGGAACCAGAAGACCAACGATGGAGCCTCTCCCTACCTTCTTGAGGTGGATCGCATAGTTTAACCAACTTGATTTTCTCTTTTTAATTGTAAGCTTTTGTTCATGTCAGAACGCGGAGTTAAACTCAATTCAATAATGGTTAAGGACGATGGTGGCAAATTTAAGATCGTTACTGATGCTATTAACTCATACTCGAAGAAAAATCAAGATAGATTCATCATCTATGTCAAGGCTGGTATCTATAACAACTGTAACCTGCCATTGCTCCACGAATAACATTTTGAGCTGTAAGTGTGAAGTACGCGTTGAAAGACACTTTGTGGGCTGTGGCAGTGATATTAGGTGATGGTCTAGAGAGTTCAACCAGTAATCATAGAATTATTTTCTTTTGCATTCCAAATCGAAATTAACAAACTGCGCTTGTTCAAGCTTGACGGCTTAGTTGAAATCTAGTAATCTTCTTCATGTCTCCATTCTTATAAAGACTCTTATCAGCTTTAGTAAATTCACACAAGACTGCTAGTTTATTTTGAGTTCCGTTTTTGTTTTTAGATTGTGAAATCTCAGAGTTCACATGACGTCTTGGACAAAATGGCGGCAAGATTTCCCCAATTTACATCACCAGTCTTTCAATGTAGTTTCCCCAATTTATCACATTTTGGCGGCAAGAATGATACTCTTTTTGTCACTTATTCTATGCAAGATATTTGGATTCCTAAAGGCATTTTTGAGAAAATTGATGCAACTGATAGTAAGTTCAACTAACAAAACCAATTCTGTTTGTGCCATTGTTTCTTTGCTCTTTGTTAAATCATTAAAGAACTCACAGGCTAGTATCAAAATTATTGGTACTTAAAAATGGTAATCATGTTCAATAATCACAATTTTATTCTTTACTAAATTATTAAAAATGGTAGTGCAAACCACACAAATTATAAAAGCACTCGGCTGTCTTGGCTGCCATTATGCCAACGGCCGTGCAAAGAATGCGTAATACAAATGTCTGATAAGACGGTAAAAAATAAAAAGCTTCACCCACACTAACAATCCAACAGTAATAGGAAAAGAACACACGATATTAAACAAAGCTGCAAAAACTTGCTCACAAAACTAAGCAGAAAATCACACCAAAAAATAGTCCAACAGTATCAGACCAATAAATGGAACCAGCAGTGAGAGGAAGGGAGAGAAGGGAAGAGGGACCATAGTAGTTCAATCCTGCACTACTTTCAAGCCCGATTTCTACCGTCTCTCAACCATGTTGTGTCATCGCGGGTGAAAGAGAAACCAGGTGGTTTCAACCAAAACTCTAACTGTTATTTCTACCAAAACTCTTTTGTTGCTCATCCGAATATAATGTTTTCCATATATAAGTTATTTATACATTAAACTAAAGGTCATTCGACAAAGGCAAATGATCTTCATTTTATTGATATAGAAGAAAGGTAAGTTTGAAAACTAAACGAGAGTAAACATTCAACATAAAAATGCAAAAGCAAGATCAAGTAGTTTCTTTGTTTACTTGACAATAATTGTGAAATCCCCAACAATCACAATCATATACTTTTGTTGTGAAAGAGAAAAATTGCTTATTCCTCAAAGGGAAGAATGCTTTCCTTGTAATTTATTATTCTACAATGAAGATTCTTTGTTGTATAACCAAGCTCCTCGATCATTTGCGTACTCAAATCAAACCAAGCTATTTCTTTATCTTTTCTTATGAAGAATATTTCCCCCTTTGTCCCTACTCTGATAGGACGCTCAACGCAAGGCAAAGGTCCAACCATGAAGAGTTTGATCCATGATTCTTTGAAACCGAGTTGACCCAAAATCGATACACGAAAAAAAGTCGTCTCTTCATGATATGAAATCAATGATATGGACCCATTTAACACCACCAAGTTTATCCACTTTGCTTTAACATCAAAACAGTCATCTACGTCTGGGGGTATGGGTGTTGTGTATGACACTTCATTGCTCAAGTAAAAAGATACCAAACATGGTCCAATGGGGTTATCTTCATGTTTTTCACACAACCAATGACACACACCATCCATGTAGACTTGGGTACCTTCAGTACAATCATCAGAAAACGGCATGTCAACATCAAGTTCTTTCCATGAGTTACTCCTTAGGCTATATATCTCCCATAGTGGCCCTAAAATAATATCGCCAAACTGATAAGATAAAGTTTCTTCGAAGTCATCAGGGTAGTCACATAATGGTTCTGGTGCTATAAATACTTTTACATACCGAATGACATTATAGTCATTTACAACATGGTCATAACCAAATCCATGAAAACGAGATGTAACAAAAACATCAACAAAGTTTTCCTTATCTTTATTAGTGATAGACGACTCATCCCCACTGGGTGGAAGGAGCTTGATTGTTTGGGTAATTGGGTTGCACAATATAGTTCTTCCATAACTATCATATTCATCTTGATGGAAACAAAGTGTCCCATTAATACTACCTTGAATACGAAAATAGTTATATGTTTGAAATGGATTTGAAAAATCTAATTTGATTTTATTCTCGAACCTCTCACCAAAATGATAATACAAAGCTCTTTTATGGTGTTCAATAACAAAGAGGAGGAGAGATGAACCTTTGTCATAAGAACAACGGTGAGAATTGGATACCAAATCCTTACGGAAAATGTTCATGAAATGATGGTTTTCAGACAAGAGAGACCATGATTTGCGAACACATTCAAAACGCTTAAAAGATTTAAGAGGCAATTTGGATAGAATGGAGAAGGCAATATCATCAGGTATATATGTGTTGCTCACCTTCTCATCAGTTGCAGCAACTGATTTCTGCTCCATTGTAACCGTTAAGCTGTAAGAAAATTGAAAAGATTATACAATCAATCGAAAAACACACAACAACAACAACAACAACAAAAAAATAGAAGAAGAAAAGAAATTGCGCTTGACTTACTACAATTGAAAACAAATTGGAATCATAAACCCTAAACCGAACTAGCCTGCGGCGGGAGAATCATGACAAGTAGACTATATGGTTAGTATTTGTTTGGTCAAATAGCATATGGGGTCATTTAAATTAAATGATTATAATAACGTTTCTTTTTTGTTATAAATTAGTTTTTAAGTCATAATATATCAATCTTTATTCTATTTTCATTAAACTCGGTTAAAAAGTATGTATGTGGATGTTTAATGTTAAGTTGATACGGCCAAATTCAACACTCTTAAAATTAGGGTTTACAGGTGTGTTATTCAATTTTGATTTCAAATAAAATTGATCGATTACTTGATTTATAATATTGATGATGAAATATTTATCTGTTAAATTAAGTTTGAATTGAAAAACAAAAAGAAAAAAATATGTGTAAGTAATCATGTTTAATGTCATGAATGCTTTTGGATCCACCACTTCAATGTTCCATGTTTCGTAAGCACTTTTCATCCACTCACAATATTGGCCCTCCGATTTATAAATGATGTAGAATAATCAACGACATCCATAAATGATAAATTACAAGAAAATCTATTAAAATCTTCAATTTAAATATGATATATCACCATTTTTAAGTTCAAAAATATATAAATGAGATCAAAACTATGTGATTTTAAAATGGTGGTACCAATTTAGCGAGTGAATGAAAATAGAGAGACCCAAACAATATTTAAGCAAAAACTATTATTCATCGGTTATTCATTTAACAAAGTAGTTTTTTAGCTTATAAATATTGACCGAAAGTTGTAACTGACAACGAATTCGGAAAACAAGATGAGCAAGTGTTCATCGTTTTCTTTGTAGAAATTTTGTAGACTATGGTTAGTATTTGTTATTACTTGTACTCCATTTGATCAATGTCATAAACAAAAAAATCACGTATTCATTTGATAATTGATGTATTTAATACATATTATAAATTAAATTCATCAGTTCTTCGTTAAGGAGTAACTCTTTGTTTTCAATCACTATGAGATAGTAAAATATCTTTTCCGATTTAATCATCAAAGCTAAATTTGAATCAATCTTTGAAAATATAGGTGTTGAGAATTTTCTCAAAACTGATGGATGAAGTGCAGCAAAAATCGTGGCACGGTTTTAGTTTAGATCAATTGGAAGTTTTGGTTCGACAAAAATCGAGACACAATTTGTATGAATCGGGTCATGATTTTTGGATAACGTTCAATTGTAATGTGTACGAATTGAAAATCAGGGCATAATTTTGGGAAATTGGGGCACGATTTCACGCGATCTGAGCACTATGTAAGACTTCATTCTTTATGTTTTGAGTAGAGCTTCAAAAACTTGAAAAATCAAAGGAGGTAACTATAAGATTGAGGATCTAGGAATGGAATTCGAATTCTCCCGAACAATTTGACTTTATGTGAAACTCATTAGCCACTTAAACTCAAACAAAAAGGCCACTTTAATTCTCATTTTAATTTGTAATTATCTTCGTAAAAAACTTATAATTTTACTATTAAAATATATTATTGATGCACTTGTTTGTAAATAATGATGTGACAAATGTGACAATAGCCTAATTTTTTTATTTATAAAGATGAATTTAGTGCTTAAAAGTAATTTATGGACAAAAAAATTAACCGAGACACAGTCAACAGATTTAATCTGGTTTTTTATGTTGTTAGAGACGAAGCTTAAAGAATTTTGATAAGAATTTCTCTTCAACTTTCATTATGATTTCCTTAATTTACAGTTACAAAGAAAAGTTCTTGCATCAAGTAGCAGCTTGTGTTCTACTTATATCTGATTGTGTGTTGTCAAATATTGATTCCTAGTTCATGTTTAAAGATGCAATATGTAACATTATTCTATCAAATTCCGCAAAATTTTTATCAATCTCAAATTCCGCAAAGTAGTGTTGTTGTCTCCTTGCATCTTTTCATCTTTTGTCAAATTCTGCAGAGTAGTGTTGATGTTTCATTACATCTGTACTGTCAAATTCTGCAGATGCTAGGTTCGATGATGATACAAAATAACAACTCGAGTGTTCCTTTAAATGGAGCTCCAACCACTGCATAGAAAATACCTAATGACATGGTCCAGCATGCCAAAAATGTACTCCCTCTTGGACTATCTTTGGAAACCTAGACGAGTCGGAACAAACAGAAATAAAAAACATGCATGGTTTTTATTGCAAACAACATTTCACCAAGGTTTTGGATTACTGTCTTAAAGATTCACCCTATGAAGTTACCTTTCATGTAATTCAGATTTTGAAGATGTTCCTCTCCCTACTTGTTACCGTAAATGGCTAATGTTTTCAATTCTAGGAAGATGGAAGCACAAATGCTCAATGAAACTTAAAAGCTACCTAATATCATTTCCCAAACCAGTTAAAAATAACATTAAGAAAATACCAGATGTTCATCTATCAACCAAGAACAGTGTCATCGACATCACATGCACAATATGTTGCATGGCAAAGGAGAACTAAAAAATTCAGTTTATCTATATAAGCAGTACCATCCTTCTTATTTTAATTTAGAAGTGGCATAGTGGTAGTAGAGACGGGTGATGATATTTCCGCTATCACTGAATGTGGAAAGGTTCAAAGCAGATGAAGAAGTGAAAAACAGTCCCTTTTCAGGTAAATACTCTGATTTTCTTCTACTAACACAGTTGTGATAATAATTTTCTCCGCACTACTGTTCAGCTCAACGCATATGTAATTTATTTCTTGAACAGTTAGGTTAGTCGTTTGTTTGTTCAATTTAAAATGAAGGAACTCATTGCAGACAATGTCAAAATGTCGAACTCATTTTTATAGAGTTGGACTGCCTCAAAAAAAAAATCATATTCTATTCAGGAAGCTACAAAACGGATTAAACAGGAAACAAAACGGAATCTCAAGTGCAGAACCACAGATTATGCAGGAAGCCAAAAGCGGATTCTTCCAAACGCCAGGATCACTACCAGATCTGCTCCCATAAATCATCAGAGCAGAACAAAACAAATAAACACGGCCCCTACAAAAATACCATCCCAGATCTGCTCCCATAAATCAGCAGAGCAGAACAAAACAAATAAACACGACCCCCACAAAAATATCATCTCCCCAACAGAAGCAACAAAAACAAGCAAGGAACTGAAGCCATAAAGAAAATGCAGACAGAAAGCAATGACTGCACACAACATATCTCAACACGGTACAAAACACGATTTGCACGCCTCAACTCCCCAAGAAACTCAAAGGATTCTCAAGCCTCTGATTTATTGTATAAATAAAGCCTTTTGATTTAGATTTAAGGATTCTAAAAAGATATTCCTACTTCAAAGACCATTGAAATGAACGAGGTGCTCGGGCCCCCCATTTGTGAAGGTGCGTGAATAATCCAGCCACTCAATGACTCACTCCACACAGCTGATAACATAGATAGGACAATTAAAAAAAAGATGATTTACGGTTTCCACAAATATTTCCTTAGTTTTGGAAAAGCAAAAATATTTGATTAGTAAAGAAGCATCAGTAGTGCTTAGATACTGAAATCTCCGCATTGAAATCTACCACTTCAATATTACATTATAATAAAATATTTCCCCATTTGTCCCCACTCCGATAGGACGCTCAACGTAAGGCAACGGTCCAACCATGAAGAGTTTGATTCCCGATTCTTTGAAACCGAGTTAACCCAAAGTTGATACACGAAAAGTAGTCGTCTCTTCATTACATGAGATCAATGCTATGGACCCATTTAACACCACCAAGTTTATCCACTTTGCTTTAACATCAAAACAGTCATCTACGTCTGGGGGTATGGGTGTTGTGTATGACACTTCATTGCTCAAGTAAAAAGATACCAAACATGGTCCAATGGGGTTATCTTCATGTTTTTCACACCATCCATGTAGACTTGCGTGCCTTCAGTACAGTCCACAGAAGACGGCATGTCAACATCAAGTTCTCTCCACGAGTTACTCCTTAGGCTATATATCTCCCATTTTGGAACTGAATTAATATCTCCAAACCAGTAATTAAGATACAATTTCTTTGAAGTCACCAGAGTATTCATATGATGGTTTTTCTTCTATACAAACTTTTATATGCTGAATGACATTATAATCGTTTGTAACATGGTTATAACCAAATCCATGAAGACGGGACGGAGCAGAAATATCAAAAAAATTCTCCAACTCAACCTTACTAGGTGGAAGAACTTTGATTATTTGGGTAGTTGGGTTCCACAATACAATTTCGTTACAATTATTATGTTCATTTTGATGGAGACAAAGTGTACCACTAATACTACCAAAAATATAAAAATAAAGATATTTTTTAAATGGATTTGAAAAATCTAATTTGATTTTATTTTTGAACCTCTCACTAGAAACAGAATACAAAACTTCTTTATAGTGTTCAATACTATAGAGTATGAGAAAAGCTCCTTCACGGTGAGAATTGGATAAGAAATTGTGGCGGAACATGTCCATGAAGTGATGGTTTTCAGATACGAGGGACCACGATTTGCATACACACTCAACGCTTGAAAGATTTAAGAGGCAATTTTGAGAGAATGGAGAAGGCAATATCATCAGATATGTATTCAGTGCTCAACTTTTCATTCGTCGCAGCAACCACTGATTTCTTCTTCTCCATCAATTCAAGATGAGAAGAGCTTGTTCGCCTGTGATTAGTGTTCATTGCTTTGAAGGGTATATAAGTTTGTCTTCCACTGACAAATCCACCATTGCTCCACGAAAAACATTTTGAGCTGTAAGTGTGAAGTACACATTGTCAGAAGACAATCTGTGGCAGTGGTAGTAGGTGAGTGTCTAGAGAGTTCAACCAGTAACCGTAGTGTGGTAGTGGTGTTCTTTCGGTGGACCAGAGGTTGTGTGGTGGTGGAAGCTGATTGATACATGGAATAGTGGCTCAGCTTAGGAGTTGCGGACGGTGTGTTTCATTTAGAGAGGTGTTATCTAGGGATGAGTAGTGGCGACGAGTGGTTATGGGTATCGTTTTTCAGGGGTCGTTTTGTGAAAGAGTCTGTTTTAGGGGGTGATGTTTATGGGTGTAGGGGTGTTTTGTTTGGAGTGTTTTCGGATGTTCTGCCTATATACAGCGCCTTTAGTTTGTATTGGGATCTGGTTTTTAATAAAATTATTTTTCCTTTTGCATTCCAATAATCGAAATTAACAAACTGCGCTTGTTCAAGTTTGATGGCTTGGTTGAAATCTATTAATTTGGAGGGCAAAGAATAGCAAAGTGCTGCTTAGGCATCACAGTTCCTTTGATTTTAATGTGCAGGGATCGTTCATCCTTTTTTGTTATGTTCACTCTTTTACTTTTGATTCTTACTTTGAGCTTTGTGCTTTAAACGTTTTGATTTTCGAGGATCATTTTTCCTGTTAAAAAGGGTAGGCAGCTGACTTTAACTCAGTCATCAAATAACTATTCCTGGTCCTGGTGGACTTTATGAATATATACATAAAACACTTCTTTGTGAGTTCATTGAGCTAGAGATTTGTTTGTTGTAATAGCTATGTAAGATGTTATAGCGGAATTGAATCACATTTTGGCAGCAAGAATGATATTCTTTTGGTAAACTCTCATGTTTTGTTGCATTATTATGGATGTCAAGGGTTCCAATTGCTTGCTGATTGTTATTTTTATTCCGTTATCAATGCATTACAAGCAGTATATATTCGAATTATCATTTTTGTCCTTCCATGTCCATGATTTGAACAGATGGTTGAGAAAATCATGAAAATGAATGAGAAATCAACAACTTTGCTAAAAAGATTTCGAATTCTACAATCTGAAAACATGATGTACACATTTCGGAATCTGAAATGATCTAAACATACAAGTGTGAAAGAAAAACAAATGAATTGAAACGCATGTATTGAGCAAATGTGTACGAGCCTTGAAACATGAAGTATATAAAATTGATATTTAAGGTTTTTTTTTTATAAAAAAAATTGGGATCAAATTTCTCCAAATATTTTTATAGGAAGAACTTAAATATATGTTGTGATTCATCTTAAATACATGTGATCAACCACATGACAAAATAGAGCATCACATTAACCTTTCTAGAATGCAGTGATGAGCTGTAATCTGCCTTTGATCACTTCTGGAAATAAGCTACTTCAAGGTATTGGGCTATGAATTTTGCAAAAGATTAAGGTTTGATTGTTATTTGTTCTATTTGAAGTTTATGTCTTATGTCTTATGCTCTTAGCTGTGATTAAGTTTCTTTGTGCTTTTCTGCATATCAATGCAACAAAATATGAGTGAGCAAGAGTACAATTTATGCAGCCAGAATGAGATCAAAGCTGCCATAACACGTCTGTATCTGTAGGAACCAATATATGTGTTCCACTGACAAATCCACTGACAAATCCGTTCTTGTTTTTATTTTGTTAAATCACCAGTCTTTCAATATAGTTTCCTCATCACTCAATTATGTTCTTTATACTGTTCTTTTCAACAACCACTTGACTATATACCTTCCAAATTCAGTGCATGGTTTCAATTCATCTTGTATTAACTTAGTCAATTGGTGTTCTATCTTGAGCTATAATGTTGTAACATTTCTCATTACTAATAATTGAGCTTATCTCCTTTGTTATAAAATTCAAGTTAGCATCATGTGGCAGAATTTTTATCCAAACAATTACAACTTGAGCATTACTTTTCAAGTTGTTATGTGTTAGATTTATGGTTCAACTCGAAGGAAAATTATCTGCCTTTCATTGTGAGTTCATTGTTGCAACATGTGAAGAAATTAAGTTAAAAGACTGAACACAAATTTTCATATTGGGTAGAATGAGTTTGTGTGAATTGAAAAAAGTGGAAGTCCTACGCCGGATGGATCACACACATTAATTGTATTTATATAGTGGCGGGTGTACCTCTAAGGGGTACATAATTATGTGAACAAAGTAAGCAGTAGCGAAAAAATATATATTTATATATTTTATTATTTGGAAATGTTAAATTAAACAATTAATTTAATCATTATTAGAAAGTGCTTCTTTGTCTCGTGTTTTGCTAAAATATTTTGGTAAGCAATTTTAGTACATGAACTGAAAAATATATTATGATACATAATATAATATTTTTGTATTTAGTATGATATATTTTGGTACTCAATTTGAGATAATTTTGGACTAGATCTAATATGTAAATTACTTGTTTTCAAACTCTATGAAAATAGAGAGCTCACATGGTTCATTCAACACACCGAAAAAGACTTCTGAAACTTTTAAAAAAAAAAATCTTCTTTTCTCCCTTTTCGACTTGGGTTGACGAGTCTTTCTTCTCTTCATCTCCTTTTTCTGACCATTCAAAATTAAGAGTGTTCTTAAGACCATAAACTTTTTTCAGATATAAACTCCCTTCGAAATTATATCTGCTTTTATATGTCGATCAATCATATGATTTAATTTTGTCAAAAGAAAACATCATGCAATTTAGAGAATAATATCATAAGCTAAATATGTTTCGCATATTAGTTTTTAAAGAATTTTTTTTTGGATCCAAAGCTCCTTACACCTTTTGTCCTATCCCTCCCACTAATTCAATATAACAATATAAAAAAGAAAAAAAAATCCATTCAAAAAAATATAAAAAAATAAGGTGTCTAAACTAATTTTTTATTATAATTTGTCAAAAACACCATTTTAATTGTATTTGATGCCCTAAACAACAATACTCTGGGAGAAAATCGCATATGATGCCTCTTACCTTAACGCTAAATTAGATTTGAGTTACAAAATAAATAAAAATATATCGTTTTTAGGGGAAATGACATATTTTTATTGACTATATTTTATGTTTTTGTGTTTATTTTGAAAAGAAAAATATATTTGATGTTAAATCATAATATCATTCTTAATATTTCGAAGGAACATTATACCTCAAAAAGGACTATGATCTTAAGACCATGGACATCTAGAAAGGGTATATGGTCTTAAGAAAGGGACGGGAAAGAAAAAAAAAAGATGAAGAAAAGAAATGCTCGTCGAGAGATCGAGAGAGAGAGAGGGGGGGAGGGAGAGCGTTCGAAGTTTCTAGATATATATTTTTTCGGTGTGTGGAATGAATTGTATGAGCTCTCTATTTATAGAGAAAATTCACAACTAATATGTGTGAAACTTTGGAAATAAATAATTCACCTATTAGATCTAACACAAAAATATCTCAAATTGAGTACCGAAATATATCATATATTGGATACAAAAATATATTATTGAGTACAAAAATATATCATAAGTATTAAAATATATTAGATTGCATATCAAACTATTTCAGATTGCGTTCCAAAATATTTTTGCAAAACGTGAGGATTAAAAAATCATATCTAATAATAATTAAATTAATTACTCCCTCTTTTTTTTTTCCTTTTATGTTTTAGAACTTGAACTATATTCCAAAATATTTGATGTTTTAGTATATTAAATATTTTTTCCCAAGTTTACTCTTGTTGAAAAACACTTCATAAAACTATTAAATGAGTTGTGACATTTGATTTATCATATGAAAATTTAATCATAAATAAGAACATTTTTTAGTCCAAAACATACAAATATTTATATACTTTAATTACTCCTTAAGATTAATGTGTGTAATCTATCCAATACATGACTTCTACTTTTTTTTCAATTCACACTACATTAATTTTACCCGATGTAGGAATTTGTGTTTAGTCTTTTAACTCAATTTCCATACATGTTCCCAACAGTTTTGAAAATAAATATAGTTTACTTTTTTATTAGTAGTTTTAGTTTATTTGATACGATATAATATTTACAGTCTTTATATGTGCTTTTTTCAGTTATTCTTTATACAAGTTAGATGTAAGATTTTGCTCAAAAATTCGACTTAGATATATCACTATTATAGGAGACATGAAAAGATCTATTACAAATTTGTCGTAAATTGTTGAAGAAGAAAGTTACTCGGGAGAGTCTATATATAGCTCTCTTTCGCAAGTTTACCACATTGGAATTTGGAAGCAAAGCTTGAAAGTTAATCCCAAGTTGTATTTGAAAGAAAATAGGGTTTAATGCTTCTCACAAAGCACTAAGATACAAATAGGGTTTATTACAAATTTTAGTTTATTCTCTTTAGGAACTTAACCTTAATTTCATCATGACTCAAAGCTATTACTTGCTTCTACGTCTTTGGTTAACCCCTCATACCCACGGACTATTTTCCTTAGAACATGACTCTTCAGTTAAGCAAATCTCTATATCTTTGCCAAACATGAGTAGTACTTGTCTATCATATCATGTTGTTTCCAATTCTTGTAATGGCTTAGTATCTTTGTATACAGATTTGTCATGCGGAAGGGATGTTTTTCTGTGCAACCCAACAACAAGGGAGGTGAGGCTTCTTCCATCATCAAATTTGGTCACAACAGTAAAAGATGGGATGGTACTAGGTGTTGGAATGGGACAAGATTATAGTACTAACAATTTAATTAAGGTTGTCAGGATGTGGGTTAGTTACAACGATTGTCATTGTAAGAAGTACATTGTTGAAGAATATGATTTGAGAAGTGATTCTTGGAAAACAATTGAATGTGTTAATCCATGGTGTTGTGAGTTTGACACTTCTTGCTTTGCAATGCATTTTAATGGAGTTTATTATTGGTGGGGGGAAATAAAAGGCTTGACTAGTACTACAACAATCCTTGCATTGGATGTAGGAGGTGGGTTTCTTCACAAGGTGCCATTGCCAAAAGGTGTTGATATTAGTACTTCAAGTGGTAGATATTTGGGTGTTTTGCATGGATGCATAACATTGGTTTGTCATGATTTATGTGATCAAAATGCAAACTTTGGGATCTGGGTGTTGGGTGGAAGTGGTGCTGTGTATTCTTGTTGGACCAAACTTCGAACTATAGAGCATAGTTCACCTTGTGTGCCACTGGTTTTTTGGAAGGGAAATGAGCTTCTTCTAAAAATGTTTGACAAAGTGATATCTTATAATGTTGATACAGAGGAAACTCATAACATTGATTTTGGGAATGAAGGAAGAGGAATTGCTGATATATGTGAAGCTATATTTTGTGAGAAGAGTCTAGTTTCAGTCAACCCTTTACCAACATCGATCGGGTTAATTTTTAAAACTTGTTAACTCTAGTTTTTGAATGAATTGACGCTCTCAACTTAACCTCTTAACCTTTTGTATTTTTATTGCAACCAACAGATTAACTTTGAGATCAAATAGGCTGTTTCTTAATGTCTAGTTTTATTTGCTCGAGATTAAATAGTCTCTATCTTAATGTTTAATTTTCTTTGCAAGTTTTAGAATTTGACTCATGATGATTTAATTATTGGCAATGAAGTGTTTCTTTTATAATATGTGATACACCGTGATATTTTATATACTAGTAGCATAATATTGGTGACATTGAATGACTCTTTAAAATATAGAGAGAGATCGATTTTTATGAATGACTCTTAAATTTGTTGAATGAGATTGATTCTTAGAATTGTCCATTTAAAGATTGTTCATTCTTATTGAGTGAAGAGAAAAATGTTTATTTTTTATAAGTATTTTACATGATTATAAGTTTTAATATAAAAAATTTGTTAATGTATCTAAAACGTATCGTGTCTTAAATTTTAACAAATTTGTGTATCCGCATACCCGTGTCTACCCACACACATATCACGTAACTAAGCTTCCTAGATTAAAAGTAAGTAAAAAATAAAATAAAAATTGCCCACTCAGGAATTCGTCCTAAGGTGGGTCCCAATGGCCTAAGCCTTTAGGATAGCCCTGTTGTATTATAATGGTGGAGATTTAAAATGAAGAAAACTTGAGAGAATTATCAATAGAAAGAATCCAAATGCCCTATCAGTATTGTGTATGACCGCTAAATAACCCCAAGAAAACTACAACATTTATTGCATAGTTATGTGAAAACTTTTAAGTACCACGAGACTGGGACTAATAGATAGGCAACAAAAATATTCTTTCATTCATCTGTAATGTAACAACCTGTGATATTAACAGTCAAGAAAACTAAAACATTCATAGCATAGTATGTGAAAAAGAAGAAATGCTAACAACCTAATCTAGGATGAATTCAGGTCTTAACATCAGTTACAGTAAAGATGTAATTGCTGAGAATGGGAGGTGATGAAAACCAAAAATGAAGACAGGAAAAGGAAGATCAGTAATCCAAAATTTTCTTCAGCCCAGCTGTATATTATATTCCTAAGTTACCTTGACATTGCTAGTGTATTCACATTTTACTTACCTGTACTTTCTATCATCAGAACTGCATCCAAATCCAAATATTCTAAATATATTGAGTGAAAAAATCATCTAAGTTGTTGATCCTCCCAACTGGCATTCAATCAGTTAGTAAATCAAGGTTAATACCCCTTTCTTTTGCTTCTTCAATAATACTGTTTGCATCTCCATTGGACAAAAGCAGCTTATAGTAACATTTCCACAACATTATAGAAAATGGATACACTAACACAGCCTTTTTATAAAACCTCTGGGATATTGCCTCAATGCCCATAGCACTTTGTAGAAACACTGCAGCTTCCACCCAGACATATTCTGGTGGTATCGGGATAGCACCTATAATTGCATTAACGAGGGTTGAACAAGACCAAAACCACAGACTGGTTGAGTTTAGATCAGAAGAAGTGTAATCCTTGCTCAAAAGTTTGCAAACAGCAACAGCTAATTGAAAGTTGTGAGGAACTACCTCCATAATGTGTTCAACAAAATCCACCAGAAGTTTTGGGTCACTCACAGTATGAGGTAAAAGAGATGAACCAAACCATGATTGAAGCATCAAATTTAGTAGAGAACAATCAAATGAAACTGGCCTTAATATGTTGTCAATGAGATTCTGTACTCTTGGCTTCTTGATACTGTCAAGAAATTTTCTTGTTAGCACTCTAGGGGCTAGCAACGCCTGGGAGGAACCATCCATATATACTTCCAACATCCTCTTGACAACACTCTCAGGATCACCCTCGTTTAAGCTAGATGCATCACAAACCATAAACATTACATATTTTCTTATATAATGATCTAAACCCACAAAACTGACAGTACTCCTAGCCTTATTAACAGCTATGCTTGCTTCTGTTTTATCCTTCTGGAAAAAATGATAAATGGACAGATTAAGATATCCAAACATCATATCCATTTGTTTGTGACCAGAATTTGATGTGTCAGAAACAAATTTTGACCCTAATCCCACTAAGCCACAAGAATTACCATCATCAGCGGCATCCGTCCCGCCATACGGGGGATCCTGCACTTGCCATGCAGAATGGAACCATCGGACTGTAATTTCTTTTGCAAGGTCAATCCTTTGATTATGGATAGCATATGCAATGTACTGATTCCAAATGCATTGGATTCCAGGAACTATTTTTGGCCATCTATTAATTGTGTCCTCAAATACCATGAAATTACCAGCACCAAGATCTTGTTTCTGTATTTGAGCCGAGACCAGGACCAATTCTATGCAGAAAGGGTACAACTTAACATATCTATCAAACAAACTCCTTGCGCATTCTAATCTATCAAGAGCAACCATGCATCTGAGATGATTGAGAGCAAAATGCTGAGCACACTTGAGATCATCTTCACTTTCCATTGTGAAGGCACGAGAGTTTATATATTCAGCTGCTGTTTCCACAAGTTCAACAGCCCTCTCCTTTTCATCCTCTGATAAACTTACAATGGGCCATTCAATGTCAAGGAGATCTTTCGTACATTCAAAATTCTGAACAATAGCACCAGGCAGCTTCCTGTAAATAACTAAGTAAACACAACAAACCCATAACACACATTTGTCAGAAACTGTTAAGCAATTGAGTAAATCTGAGAGTGACAGAAGATTAGGCTCGTCAGATTTAGTTGTAGCTGGAAAAACTCCATAACTTCGCTGAATGGCACTCTCAACATTCCTCGACATGCATAAACAATCCATCATCTGCAGAAACAGATCTAAAATGCATGCACTTTCGCACGTTCTGTCTTCAGGAGCAGCAGATGCATGCCGACAGAGAGCTGAGATGGCAGAATCATAGGCAGCTATCCGATCATCAAGCTTTCTCCGACTATTGATGTACATGAGCCACAGTACATAAGATCCTTCATAGAGCTTAACCTGGAAAATATCAGTTGAAAATTCCCAAGGTAAAGCACACAATCAGTCCTTATAAGGAGGGCTCAACATACTAACAAGAAGTTAAAAAGGAATTTAAGTAGAGTCTCAGATAAATTATAAAAGGCTCTTTCTTCTCAAACAAATTAAGAAAATTATGAAAGCACTGGTTTCTTTCCTATCTATACCACATTCCTGCCAATACTAGGTCTTAAAATATTTTTTATCTCCCTCATTCACCCATCACTGCCTAAATATCACGACAACAACCAGCCTTAAAACAATGTATTAAACCATCTAACAATACAAGCGGGTCAATAGCCATGGGTAGAACAGCTCAATCTTTAGCATCTTAAAATGACAGATTTCATAGTGAATCAGTGAACTCTGCATATAAAAGCAAGTCAGAAAGACATGCTTACTTGTCACAAAAACCTAACCAATAGGCCTAGCAGGTAATTTATGATGGTGCTATATATACTGCTGGTATAAGAATCAAGCTACTCCTACTCTTCAGGGGTTTAACATTAATGCAACTCCTACTCTTCCTATATTATCAAAAATTCCCCCTTCTCCTAGTAAAAGAAAAGAAGAAAAAACATACCGCACACAAGAACATGTCCTCTTTTTCATTTGGCCCAAAACTTCCATAGTAAATGAGTGAGTAAACTATCCAGATTACCACCGATGTTGGATTAGTCTCCAGAGCTTTGGACAGTACAGATAGAGCCTAAAAATTCAATTTTTTGAAAAGAAGAAATACATAAGCAGACTCAAACACTAACCACAAGGACTGAAAATGCATTGACAACTGTTACCTTTCGCACCCCCTGCAACTTATAGATTTCCTGGTTGAGAATAAGAAGGGCCACCTCAACAGCTTGCTCACTATCAGTCATAGCCTGTTTAATTTGATTCTAAGCATGCAATAAATAAAGGGAAAGTTAGCACGAATAAACGAACACAAGACATCCAGTATTTCAAACAATATTATACAGGTTAATCATAAAATCAAGGTTAGATTAATCAAGAGCTGTTCACCAGGAAAACTATATGAGAGTTTAGAACCCAGTAATGGTCAGTAATGTGTTAAACGACAGCTGCCCTTGCTAAAGACAGCTGTCCTTTGTGGTGCATGACAAGATTTGTTAGTGTAGGATACGAGTCAGCTATATATATACACACACACTCACACAGCAACAACAACCAAGCCTTACCGCACTACGTGGAGTCGGCTACATGAACCAACGATACCATAGTGTTCTATCAAAAACCATAGATCCTTCTTGATAGTTTCTCTTCTAGTTTTTATAGGTCTTCCCTTACCTGTAGTGATTTGACTCCCCTCCATCTGACCTACTCTCCTTACTACAGAATCCACAGGTCTTCTCTCTACATGCCCAAACCACCTAAGTCTAGTTTTTACCGTCTTTTCTACTATAGGTGTTACCCCAACTCTCTCTCTCTCTCTCTCTAATGTCGTCATTTCTAATTCTATCTCATCTAGCCTTACTACAAAAACATCTACATTAGTCAAATAAGTTAATAAGCTGATCAAGTAAGCTACAGCTTATAGGCCTTGCCATGCAAAGGCCAAGGCATGAACATCAATACGAGAGGAATTTTAGTATTGTTCCGTCACACAACCTAATCCACTAGACAGGAACTTCAAAGAATACCAGGATATAAGAAGTTATTGAAAATTGTAATACTTATAGATTGCCAAACATAAGAGATTGATCTTGTTTAACAGATTCTAGATTCTAGGTCCCTCGATAGGCATAATAAAATTCAATTGGTAGTAAGCAAGTACTCTTCTAGGAGTTTCCCAATCCATCTAGTATGCTTACTATTTCTATCATAACTATGTGAAATAAAATAACCAAATATAATAAAATCCAAAAACATTCCTACAAAATAAAATCGTAAAAAAAAAATAAATAGTTATAACTGACTCATTGTGCTCACTTCTGCATCGTGGTGTTAGACTTAACAGAATTGAAGGAAAAAATATTTAAATAAACCAGAAAAGTAATGTTAGTTAGAAGCAACAAACCCCAACTCCATTTCTCCACTGAAAAGATAACTGCTTGCTCCATGTCCCACGGACCTCAATGCGTTCATCACCACCATGTGATAAGGGACCATCTTCTGGTGACCCATTTTGTAGCAAATTCGAAGTAGCCAAAGTGATACTGAAATGCTGCTGCCAGTGTTGAGCAATCCTATGTGCAGCAATGGGTTTATATGCAAATTGATCCACTTTTAGAACATCTAAACTAACTAGGTATGTTGGCAGAACAGTAGCTTTGTGATACTTGGTAACTTTCGTCAGACCATTACAGTTTTGTTCATGCAACGGCGATCTATCTTGAGAATCTGCTCAAACAGTACAAGTCTTTTTAGAGAAGATAATTTTAATAACAATAATATATAGTGGATATTATCATAAAGAAATCATACTTCCGAAATTGTAATTGCTATCCATATATTAGTATATTAATACCACCACATGTCTAATAGTCAATAATAGTGCTACAGGCAAGCACATGTTGTGGGTCAATTAAAATTTCATATTCTGTCACATAACTTAGTTTCCCCAATATTGGACTTCACATCAGGTGTAGAATAAAGAAGCTATCTTTCTTCTAATTCTGAGTCCAAGCAAAATAATAAGACATTGAAAAGTCATCAACTCACTGGTTAGGTCCAGTCAGTTCTAGAAAGATATTTTGTATATAAGAAGTGGTTCTCCGTAATTTCAACAGAATTCAGTAAAGTCAATTCAAAATGCATCTGCTGCATTCTTCCTTTGTTTTGGACAATAATGTCGATCATATCAAATATCCATCTATGGAGGTAGGTTCCTTTCGCAGAATCTCAATTACCAAGATATCGACGACCGACATTTATTCAACGTCAAAATTTAACTACATTCCTGACCTCTCTGGGACTTGCAGTTACAACATACAAATATCAGTGTCATTAAAGATCAGTAACAAGCATGGTTGTCAAGGTTGTGCAACCTTCAGCGTCATCCAACGTTCACTGAGGTAGTGTGGTCGGCGTGATGAGCAAATGTGTGAAATCATAGCAGCGACACTCTTCTCCCGGTTTGACCCGGATGGCAGTGAACAATTTTTTACCCCATTTTCCAGCCACTACCCACACTTGCTGAGAAGAAACGAAGATGAAAGAAGGTATAAGAAATAATGGAGGATGAGGCCGAAAAGAGGGGCACAGCAGCTCGGTAGGATGGCGGTGGGAGAAGAAGCTGCATGCTTTTTGGAGATGATGAAGTTTGAGTTTTAGGGTTTAGAGAAACAACATCTCAGTCTTAGGGTATGAATTTCACATAATGGACCTGTTATAAACCAAAATGGGCCAACTATATTTCCAAATGCGTAATAAAGTTTCTGTTGGTAACAGTGTAAAAACACAATAATGGGCCAAGCAATTGTACATAGGAGCGTTGCCCAATCAAAAAAAATTGTAAAGAATCATTCAAATTTAACCGAAATAAAAATACTTCAAAAGATACTCTCACATTTCTAATAGAAAATGAAACTGAAAACTAAATTTATTTATTTACATATGTAATAAATTAATCAATAATAAATATGTTTTAGTATACTTAAGACATATTTATAGTATTAATTATATAATTTTGTCTCTTTGGTGGGATCTTACTATCTGTGTTACGATTCCATGATTTATGATTTTCCTATACTCAAACTCGGTGGGATCTTGAGTTTGACAACACGCATTCAATGCAAATTTGATTCAACCTGATTTCCAGTGAAAATATTACTTTCCTTTCTAGCACAGCTCCAGATTTGTACAGGACTATACATATACCCATGATCCCACCCACATACTCAATCAGAAATACCCAATACAGAACCTAAAATACTTTTTCAAAACATTAAATCCAGTCTAAAGTAGGACTACAGTCTATTTTCAGTATCATCCCAATCATCCTTCTTAGCCTAATTACCTCCTAAATATTCAGACAATCTTTAGTTCAGCTTCAGAAAACACGCCAAAAATACAAATAACAATCATCACATGGACATGGATATTTTCAGAAAGTTCGATCATACAACAAGAATGGAAGGCAAAAATATATAGGTTTCCAACTGTAATTTTTTATACCTCCATTATTAGTATCAGTGTGCTGATACTGAGTAATGTTTCCATCACCATAGTCCTTGGCATGCTGCCAAGGACACTCATCATTGTTGCATTTTCCTCGCAGCTCATACATGCAAAGCGGCCAAAACGGATCAACTTCAGGACTGCAGACATAAGAGCCTTCTTCCGAGAGTGAATTCCCAATGGTGACAGCCATTGAGATTGCCAACATGTTCCTCTTTGCTTCATCAGAACTGAGGCAAGTAGCATTTTGACTTTGACCATCATTATCATGAGCAGATTTATTTTGATTTGGTAATTGACTTGAACTAAATGATGACATTTCTCTCAGCTCACTAAATGCACTCCTAAAAATCAAAGGTGGAATGTTCACTGGATTAGTTGAGTGATAAACTTGAAAAGGCATATCTCCTTTATTGCTTAAACCAGCACTGCAGTTGGTATTCACAGTTTTTGCACCAATGTTTTGCTGACTTTGAATCTCATTGGAGTCCATATGAATGTTCCTTTCTTTCCTTTCATTTCCTAGATTTAAAGAACAAAATAATCAGGAACGTAGTGATAAATTTGCAAGTTCATCACAACTTAACTAACTACAGCTAACTTCAACTTGTGATTTCTCACAATAAAGACCAAGAATGTGAAACCTGAATATTGGTCAGTATCTAATCGTGCTGATATACCGGAATTGACATAACAGTACTTCGAGTTATTTTTACCAAAATATATGCAATATTTTGGGAGTATTTGGCTCTTGGTATCACAATTTTAAAGCCTTATTTTTAAAGCATTTAGAAAGTATATGAAGTTTGATTCTTACACACATATCAACTCCTCTTTTGCCATCAACAGTTCATAGTTAAAAGAAGAAACAATGACTGTCTGCAGCACCAAAATTATTCCAGTTACAAAAACTTAAGTAATAAAACTGAGTGAGCAAGAGAATATATTTTAGTTAAGAACATAGAAATGTAAACCAAATGTATGGGGAAGACTGATAAGAGTAACAAAATTATACAGTTTGTCCAAGCTGTACATTATTATGTTTTTCCAGGATTAAGGATCGGCATTACAGACTTAAAATAAGACCGATATAAAAATAACACATCAAAACATGTTCATTCCACACAAAAAAAAAAAATTACCTTTAAGATCACTGTTTTCTGCATTAATCAATTGGACTGTGCCATGATGCACTCGGTTTTTCTCACTTCCAACCTCATTTTCAGAACCTGGTTCAGCAGTTTCAATGTTGTTGCATGGAATATTACTCTTCTTAGCTCTGTTCCCTAGCCGTGCAAATAATTCAGACCTTAATGTTGCTTCAAGAAGCAAAGAATCCTGAGGACTGCCAGTGGAATAATCTGCATTTGATGCAGTGTCTAAGTCTGTTTGTTTTGCCTTGGAGTCTTGTTTTCTACAATATTCGGCATCAAGATTATTAGAAGTGTGTCCACCTAGAGAAATCTCTTCATTTTCATTATCTGATGTGTCGACTTCATCCATAGGAGAATACACTCCATCCGCAGCATGATTACCCCTTTGAGACAATGGCTCAGATGTACTAGCATCTGGTTCAATGCAAGGCTCAGATCCTAAATTTGCTCCATTTTTGTGGTGACAGGAAGTATCAGAATGCCTATTATTGATGCCTTGATCATTAGAATCAAAACTAGGATTATTAATATTATATTCAGCCTGCCTCAGACAGCTTGATGTGGGTATTTCATATCCAAGTTTAGGTAAGTAATCTAGACCTATACCAAGTTGTTGGTGCTGTCTTAAAGACAAAGAGAAGCCGGATCGTAGCTTAGCTGAATACAACTCCCTTTGGTGATAAAGATTGTTGCATCGAGCATTAGCCTCAAGCAAAGACCTCTGAGCTTTAACATAAGCTCTGTATGCATTTCTTTCTTCAATTTCACAATTATGCCTGTGCTCTTGAGCTTCCTCCAGTTTATCTATCAATTCTTCCATATCAGTAAACGACTGTAAATCAATGTTGCTATGGTCGGAGACATTTGCATTACCATTATCAGTCATAAGAACAGCATTGCTTAATGCTTCCTGAGACAGATGAGAGGAGAAAATGAGGAAATTCAACACAATTCACAACACTTACACAACAAAACCATAAAATAAAAAATGACTATCAAAGGTATATTAAGGACCCCTTTCGATTTGCTTACTGTCAGCAGTTAATTCAGGAAGCAACTTGGTAACCCTATAGTGTTATACTATTCTGGAAATATAAAGACAACAGAGATTACATGATATCAAGAATTTCAGATTTATACTAGAATGATTGATATCGTAATGACAAAGGTTTATCTTGGCTAATCTATGACCTATTATTAACTACACTTTTTAGAGAACATCAACCAAGAGTGGCGCTAGAATTGCATGTTAAGAAAATTGGTGCATCACTTATGAATCAAACCATAAGTCATAGTAAATTATATTTGATCAGTCATTCATAATTTCTGAAGAATTTAAAATGATAACAAGCAGGAAGATTAACTACGGTTGATTAGCAAGCAACAAAATATCAGACCGAGTTTTCAGTGAAGTCTCCCAGTACATGCAATTTTCATGTATGTAAAGTTATGACTTACAACCAGTTATTAAACCAAAAAAAAAAAACCAAATACAAATAAATGTATGAATAATAACAAGTTATAACTCACTAAATTAGTCGGCACGCTGCTAGCTGGCATTGAACTTTGGATGAAAGCTGCACAAGGGTCAACCGGCCTACTACTTTTGTCAGTCTGATTGCAATCATAATTGACATCACCTACAAAGTATGATGCGACCATGAGATTCAAACCAGATAAACATGTTTTAGTGACAAGTATTTGGGCGTCGGTGGAATCAAGCAGACAATTTTGTCATACTTACAAAAATCATTTAAGCCAAAACAAAGTTCTGTAAGATTAGACAATGATATATTACACAATAAAATGACAAGGCAATATAATTTTATATTTTGACCAAAAAATATGACATCGAATTTGCAGTAGCACTTGGAAGCAGCCTTACATGAACGTGTGATCAAGAAACTGATAAATAAGACCACTACGTGAAACACGCTAATAACTTATTGAAATGAATACACAAATACACATGTGCACACGCATGCATATATTTGAAGGACATTCTTAATTTTAGAGATTGGGGAATTTTACTGATTACAAGCAACTTCATTAAAACATATTTTAATTCAATGTTGCCAATTGCAGAAAATAGCAATTTATTCAAATTCCACTACACTCCAGTGCTATACCACTGTTATAACCACTATATGACGACACTTTGTACTGAATAACATCTCGCAGAACAATAACAATTTGAACAATTCCGCAGCACTATAGCGCCATTATTTGACAACAATGTTATAACTTCTGAAATCCAGAATAGTACAACATATTTTCTGAGATAATTAGTTCCCCAAAACGTGTAAATTACAGATGAAATAAAAAAAAATAAAAAAAAGTATTTACCTTCTCTTGATACAGAAGGCATATTTTGTCCTGAGTTGCTGAGATGGTTGCCAGTTTCCCTTTGTGATTTGATAATTATTGACTCCCCTCTACATAATGGAATCTCTTTCGGGTTATGATCAACCTTGTTTCTCTCCTGGGGATAAATGTTTCCACACACAGAATCTTTAGATGGTAATAGAGATTTTACAACAGGAACTTGCTGACCAACAACAGCCTGAGGGGTATCATGAGATGTGTTGATTTTCATGCGCTTCCTATCTGGTCCTTTCGGCTCCAATTGTGCAGCTCCAGAGGAAACTGGAATATGTTTCCTAGTTGTATCATTCTTCGGATCCCTACCCAAAACTAAAGCAGACTCCTTCATTTGCTGGGCTGCCTTCAACTTAAGTTCACTTTCCCGAAGTGCAATCTGATGCCGCAAATCCTGAAGTTTATTGTCGTTTGATACTGCTCCTTGGTCACGTCCACGCTCTTGGCTAGCTAAAGTTTTGTTCGTTGACTTGAAATTTCTAGCTCGCGGACCTTGTCCCAATGACCAGGATCCAGCACCCTTAGAAATAGAACTAGGATTCTTGGTCACTGATGAGATAAATGTGCGCTTCGAAGGAAATTTTATGGGCGTTTCGTTGTGCAAACTTCTAGCATTTTGTTGCAACTGTAACTTGTTTGAATTTTCCAAGGAAGAGCTAGGACGCTTGTTATGTCTTTCCAACCTGGAATCGGTACCTTTATTTTCAATATCACTACCACTGTCATCATCAGAAAAGCTTATCACAAGATTTTTATCATCACTTGCATGACCAGTCCATGGAGAAGATTTAGGGGGTAATTGGTTCTTTTTTATGATGATCTTCCGTGAAATTGGTTGTATAGCTGTTCGCGTCTGTATATTATTGGAGCCTCCTGTAGAACATTGTCATCGGAATTTACCCTCCATAAGTTCCACATGCAATTAAACTTAACATGATTTTACATATGACTGATATGAGTGCACGACACGTTTAGTCTAAAAAGAGAACTACCATGCATGTAAGAAAATCCAAAACCGTATTAAAAGAAAAATACAGTGAAAAGGCTGTATCCGACACATAAAATTAGAGCCAATATATATTCACACAAATGACATGATGAGTGATGATCAATTGCATATATTAGAACAAAACCAAGTTCATTCGACAGTTAACAAGACATACCACCCTGAACGCCTTGGATACTTTGTTTCACCAAAGCAACAGATCCGGACCCTGTAGCAAGGGTGGCTTGCACAGTAGAGCCATTAGGGTTTTCCTGGAGGAAAAAAATTAGTCAGCAGCAAATCCATACCAGTTGAATTAAATGTGCAAGAACAACACATTGATTCAATCACATGCTTTGAAATTTTGACACACTCTAGTTTTTCATTTCTACAGATAAAATTAAGCTAGACTAGCATAACACCCTACGCAGTGTTGGCAACGTAAAATAAACAACCAATTGCTGTGTTCTACAGCAGATACATTTGCAAGGTAGTTCAGATTAATTGCAAAATTACTCATTATCAAATCCATATCTATTGAAGTAAATTTGCAAGTACAGTGCATTGATTCAACAGCAAGCTTTCAAATTTTGACACACTCGCATTTTTCATTTCTACTGTTTACACTCGACAAGTATAAAACCATACACCGCAGTGTTGGCAATATAAGCGAACAAAACTTTTGTTACAATATAAGCTCTACACCAAATAAATTCGCAAACTAGTTCAGATTAACCGCTAAATTACTCATTAACAGATTCATATCAATTGAACTAATTTTATAAGAACGGCACAATGATTCAACCACAAGTTTTTGAATTTCAATACTCATTTTTTTCATTTCAACAAATAGACACGAGAAGCATAAAGCCCGACATCGCAGTACTGACAACAATAATAATAATAATAACTACACAAAACCGATTGTTGGAATATCAGTTCTACAGCATACAAATTTGCAAACCAGTACAGATAAACAACTAAATTCACTCATTAACAAATCTATATAACCAAACAATCCATAAACAACTAAATTTACTCATGAACGATTCATATACAAGAACGAAGCATTGATTTCAAATTTTAACACTCTCATTTTTTATTTCTAATGTTTAAGCTATACAAGTATAAAACCCTACACCTCAGTGTTGGCAATATAAGCTAAACAAAACCGTTGTTGTAACATCAGTTCTGTTCAGATTAACTGCTAAATTACTCATTAATTCAACCACAAACTTCGGTATGCTCTCATTTTTTTCATTTTGACAATTTAAGCCATCAGAGAAGCATAAAACCCTCCACCGCAGTATTTGCGATTTCTAAATCACCAACACTTCTGATTGAAGATGTGTCAAGTGTCCAACATGTGTCCGTGTGTCGGTGTCTGACACGTGTAATTAATTACATTCAATTATATCATTTACCGAGAGTACTATGTGTCAACATGTCAGTGTCATGTCTTTGTGTCTGTGTCAGTGGCTTCATTGTTTGCAACAATAATACAAAACTAAACAAAACCGCCAGAGGGTTGGCCATAATAAATATCTAAATAAAAACCGATTCTTGTAATATCAGTTTTACAGAAAAGAAATTTTCAAACCAGTTCAGATTAAACGCTAAACTACCAATTAACAAATACATATTAAATTAGCTAAATTTACGAGAACAGCACATTGATTACACAACATGCTTTCAAAAAATTTATATGCTCTTATTTTTTCGTTTAGCTAACACTAAATTAGTTCAGCTAAACAACTAAATTAATCATTAACAAATCAACATGCAATAACAACGCATTGATTCCACCACATAATTTCAAACTTCAATACACTCTCATTCTTCATTTCTACTGTTTAAACCACAAGAGAAGCATAAAACCCTAGTTTTCGCAAATTGAAGCTGAATAAACAATCAATTCATGTCAACTCAGATCCAACAACAACAACAAAAACAACACGAATATAACATACCAATTCCGAATGAAGAAATTCAACAAAAAAAAACGAAAAAAAAATCCCATATGCGAGAAATGGAAGAAGAAGAAGAATACTTCGGCATCGTCAACATCAGGAGAAGAAGAGAGTTCGCCTTCTTCTCTGGCTTTGGTAACAAGGTTGATGTTGTGGTGGTTATCGGAAACCACCGCCGCCATGGTTGTGGTGGTTTTGAGGTCAATGGAGTTTTCCTCCATCGTTTCTCTCTCTATAACCGTTTATATGTTTTTGTTTCACGTTAATGTGTAAGAGAGAAATGAAGCGACTTGTGTTCAGATATATGCTTTTCTTCGTTCTTCCACAGCCTTCAAATACTAGTCATCATCACTATCTTCCACCTCATTTTTCTTATTTAGTTCATTTATCATTTTCTTTATTAAGTTTTTATTTTACTTGGCTATTATTTTTCTAAATTAATTGATAAATTATTACTCTTTGTGAGAAGGAGGATTGGTTTAAGGGCTATGGAGAAAAGGCTCCACATGTGAGGGTAAGGAAATGAGTCATTAGTATTATTGATCTTCGCTACGACTATTATTTGGGTGTGATTTACACATTTAGATTTTCATTATTATATCATGGTAAATGGTCAATGACTAATTTATTGATCTTAGTTACGATTTACTATCTTATGCGATTTACGTATTTAATCTAAATGATCATTATCATGGTCGGGTAAATGGTCAATAACTAATTTATTATTAATATTTAGTTGTTTGGGATTGAAGTCCAGATTCTTGGTTGGGTATTGATTTGATAGAGAATGTGGTAGTTTGGGTGATATTCATGGGTTATCTATTGAATACTATGATGTAAAGTTGTTGTATTTTATCGGAGAATAATTGTTAAATTGGACAAAAATACATTGATGCAAGAAAGAGGAAAATGTCATGTGTGTTGAGATTGATTTCATAAACTCATTTTCAGCATTCTTTACCGTTACAGATCGATAGTATAGTGTGGAGTATGAAGGTTTTCATTTTCTATGACTTGCATGTGGTAAATTTGGTCACTATAAGGAGAGGTGTTTTGTGAAGATTTCTAATCAAGAATGGAATGGTGGTACTAATGAAGAATCTGAAGCATGAAACAAAAACAAAGGAGTAAGTGACGGGCCTTGAGCACTGGGGCGGACATGGACCGACAATATCATTGAGGCAAAAAAAATATCAAAAAAAATAATAATACTAAATTTAATAGATTTCAGTAACCAAAACCTAAAAGCTAAAATCAATTTCAATTTCAGTACTGCTATCACTGCTACTCTCACCATCTTGACCCAATTTCAATTTTCTGGCTCAATTACTCTCACTACTACTATCAATTTCAGTATAGTAATTTCAAAACTGACCTGAAAAAGTAGAGGAGATGAGATGATCTGAGAGAGGAGAGGAGGGTGAGAGCGAGAGCGACAGTAGATGGGCTGAGAGAGGATAGGAGAGCGACGGTTCACGATTGGTTGGTGGGTGGTGCTGGTGCTGCTGCTGCGGCGTTCATGTGTTGTTGTGAGAAATCAGAAGGGAAATGTGAGTGTGAGGTTATGAAAGAAGAAGAAGAAAAGGAAACTCGTACTGATACTTATAGGAATCAGAAAAAAGAAGGTGATGGGCTGGGCTATCGAGTGAGTGAACTGGAAAAAAAATTAAAAACAATTGGGCCTAAGCTGATGTGGCTATTGCCACACCCTGCCCTGCTTAGGTTCGCTCCTGCTTACACACTAGTCAAAAAGCAGCACAAGCCACAAAGAATGAAGGACAAAGAATATTATAATAATGGTAGTGGTGGTAGTCCGGCATCAATGAAACTTGAAAACAGAAAAGCAAAAATGCAAGGGTCTCGTTTTGCTACATTAAGTGAGGAGATTCATGACTTGAATGTTGAGAAAATTACATAGGAAAGATAGATTGCAATAGATGCGCATTTAAGGAAAGAAGGAAACAAGGAGAATGTATTTACATATAAAGTTCACCACAGCAAATAAAGGAAATTTAAATGGGTTAACACGAGATATTAGTGTGGGGATGAATTTTTACCCCATATCCTTGCAATTATACATCTACCCCTACAAATTATAAAAAATACCAATTTTAACCTTATCCAAAAAACATTCATTCATCCTCCCTGCCTTCTTTCTCATCCTCTCGGCTACCCTACACAATACACCTCACTATAATCACTTCGTTTACCTTACTCTTGCCCCCAACATCTACAATCCAAACCCATCAAAAACATATGAAGGAGAAAAATGGATCTCAATGTTTTACGTATCAAAGTTCTCTTATGGGTCAAATATTCCTTTAAAATTTCTCATCAATTTCATAGATAACGAATCTATTTTTTAATTTTATTTTTTGCATTTTTAAGTTTCGCCTCCATAAGTTTAATATGCAATTTAACATTTCCTTCTTTTGTTGCAATTCAAAAAGGGGCGTTTTATTCTGCAACCTAATTTTGGTATGTGAGTGATATTTTTTATTTTTTTTATGTGGGTTTGGATGTTTGTGGATCGAGAGGATGATATCGCAGTTTTAGTTTTATAGTTCTAAATCACTCAGATAGTTGGAAAAAAAATCCACTTCTTTCTAAACTTAACTTCAAACCCATAACCTTCAATCAACTATTGATTTCGATTAATTAGGGTATCTCTTCCAAGATTTTTTTTGCAGAAAACTACCATAAATCTTACGAATAATCCTTCCTATATTTGAGGAATTCCAAGCCATTACCATCAAGAATTAAAGTACTTCATTCACTTGGATGATATGTTGAACCAAAATGGGTTTCGTAGAATGCCTCTAAAGTAATTATAATTTGAGGAAAAATTTATAATTATAAGTGGATGGGTAAACCTCTAAAGTAATTACAATTTGAATTTTTCACATATTAAAGCACAAAATATCGCACGCTTATTAGCACAAAAAAACACATCAGTGGCAAAGTGTGTAATAATTGTGTCTCTTCTCTTGCTCTTTCTATATGACTAAAGAATCATCATCAATCTCCATTATTATAAACAAGTTTTTTCACAATCTACATTGACAGTAGCACCAGACAAACTATTACTAAATCATTTAAAACAAAAAGAACTACAACCAAGGTCAGGATATCTCATCACCTTAAGACTATTCTGCGCCAAGAAAACTAAGTAGTTTATTTTATATATTAGCTAATTCAAGCAAATAAATTGGAGATTACTGCATAATTGTGACAAAAAGAGCATACAAATTTTACTGCTAATTCTTATCCAATTGAGATCAGGCTCAGTAGCCATAATTGATTACTAGTATTTATCAGTTGAAGATCAATAATGAGTCAATATTTGTTCACAAGTTTGGTTTTGGAAGGCCACCTAAACGTGTAGGCCAATTTTTTAAAGAAATAATTTAGAAACATATACAAATAATTACCATTCAATCATCTTCAAGTGAAATAGAAGTAGACGATGTTGAACAATTAGGGTCATCTTTCATATAACAAAGGTCTACAAAAGATATAAAACATTTCATTATGCTCAAGTATAGTAAGTAATAATCTAAATAATTTATGTATTGTTGGAACACTTGTGAATTTAAGTGGAAGTTGGAAAGAATAAACACATGTCCCTTGAGAAAGAACTAGTGTTGGTATGAATTGAAAGATATCCCACATTGGATAGACATACCCTCTAGTACGAGTTTATATAAGTGAGGGGTGACCTCTAAGGGTGTGCCCTTGGGGTACCCACTTTTTTGCGAACGGGTGAGCGCTTACGAGAATATATATATCACATGTCGCCGTCACCGCCAGCCGGGCTAGACTTCGGTCAAAAAGAAATATTTTTTTTTATCACTTTAAAATGTTAAATTAATTTTTTTGTTAATTTAATCATTATCCGAAAGCACTTTCATAACAAATAAATTTGTTACAATCTGATCCGATCCAATAGAGTATCTTGAAGGTTCCAGATATATCGACTCGCGTGAGAACGAATCGATCCGCGAATGCTTAAAGATTAAGTCACTCCGGGATTGTTACTGTAACACCCCGTTTTCCCAACAATGTAAATAATACATATAATCAGAGCATTCAACATTAAACGGAATGTCACACTACATTAAAATATAAATAGAGACAAATTACTATTTATTAAAACATCTTTCTCAAAATTCAATTACATCGCAGCGGAAAATTAATTCATTATTCAACAACATTGGCACCACGACCTCAATGTAAACAACTTTAATGAAATTCTAATTTAAATAGTTTCAACAACATAGTTCATGAATAATACGTAACAAATGGAAAACAATGCAAATATCCTCATCCCGTTACGTATTAGAGCGACCCTAAGACGATGCATGAGAGAGTCAACTCACGACAACAACTAATCCTAGTTATCTGCACGTTACCCACGTAGAGGCAACATTCAAACAGAAGGGGTAAGATTCACATTCAATAATAATAAGCATATAATTCATCAACAGAATTTAACAACATAAACGACAATAATTAAACTACGTTAATGCTTCACATAATTTCTCAATAACAACTCATTAATTATTTCTACAACTGGACAACACGACGACAACTCAACATCAACGACAATGCAACGACAACAACATCAACTTGACAGTGCACTATGCATGTGGTACCAATCAGGGCATCAAGCCCCCAACTTATAGAGCATAGGCTCTCAACTTATAGAACATAAGCTCTCAACGTAGTATGAATGATCAAGCATTCAACAGGGCATCAAGCCCCCAACTTTATATGAATGTTTATACATTCAACAGGGCATCAAGCCCCCAACTTTATATGAATGATTATTCTTGGACTCAGCAACAAATGCAACAACGACCAACAACTTCAACGACATCGACAACAACTTACAACTTTAACGACATTGACGACAACAACGACAACGACAACAACAACGACTTCGCATCATAATTTCATAATTCATCAATTATGAACAACATCATGTAACATCATATTCATCAATATATACGTTTGTATAATAATTCATCAATCAAAGATATTCACGTCAAACCAAGTTAGACTCATCACAACATAGATTAAATACTCTTAAACACTTTAATTGAACTCATAGTACACAAGCTTTGAAGTTTAGAGACAATCCATAAGTTTTGGGTTGACTTAGAAATAGTTATGCGGAATTTTCATAAAATTTCACTAAGACCTCCTTGGAGTATTTTCATCATAACTAAAAAATCAAAAATCGTTTTCATGTCAAACCAAAGCCACTGAAAATCTAACAAAATTATCTAAAACTTTCATGTTTACACCAAAAGCTAATTCAAAACAGAAACGTGTGAAAAAGACGTAAGAACATGAAAAAGGGTATGATGTCACTGTGCAATTTCGCTGATAGCGAAATTCTGGCTGATAGCGAAAATGTTCCAGACAGATTTCGCCAATAGCGAACTTCTAGTGAAATTTCCCCTGCTGTTACGATTTCTGCACCATTTTTCACCTAAAAACTCAAATTTCATCTACCCAAATCCCAAATTTGATAGGAAACATTACATAGGATTATTCTACAACCTGAACATCAATTATACATAAATTCAATGGATTTTCTACTCTATTAACAACCAATTACGACTTCAAAACCTAATTCCCCAAATTCACAAGTTCACAAACAACAACATGCTAAACTCAATTTCAGAATTATGCAACCTAAAATTAGAGAAAGTTAATCCCACCCTTACCTTAGATTGGTTGATTACAAGGTTCTACAAGCTTTCCCTTCTCTGGCTCTTCTCTTCTCTTGGTTTCTCCCTCTTCTCCCAAAAACTTGTTTTACGTTGAAAACTCTCTGACTCTTAGTTTTCCTATTCTTATTTCCTTAACCAATTCTCTTAATTCTACTTAATTTCACTAAACTCCTCTAAATACTAATTCAGCCCTTCAAGTCTAATTATTCTATTTTTAATCATATTCTACTAAATAATAAAATAAAGCCATTAACAAAATAACAACATACCATATAATCAATTAAATCATATAATTAGACTAAACCCAATAAAATAATTAAATAGATAAATAGGACGTTACAGTTACGAACTCTCCCTGTAAAAGGAGAGCTCGCATCACTTATTCTTCACACTGAAAAACACAGTTGATGCTTCATGTGCTTTTTCTGTATTCTCTCTCTTTCGACTTGTGTTGATGAGTCATTCTTCTTTCTTCTACTCCTTTTGTCCCTTTGGTTTCGGGTGGTCTTCGTACCATATAGAGTGGTTTAATCGAACAATTAAACCATAATTGAGGGTGTTATTTCTTGAAGATTACTTACAGCGTAGTACATATTCGAACATGTGAATTGGGCTGCTTTATCCTAGAGGCGACGCAGTTGTTAATCTACCTTACACAAACTCGGTGTAGTGATGCAAAACATCTTAAATAAAACGACCTGGTCAAGACTCAACCCAGTAATATCTTTAGTGGTGATTTCGTTTTTTCAATAAGTTACTTTTCTAAATCCGAAAATAACATGTATCAACTTGTTTCTATCATACCTTGCTCAAGCAACTCAAGATTCTCAAAATCTTCGGTTGCAATCAAGGATGAAGATGCTCCTTTGAGCCAATCTAATTGGGTGCATATAAGTGCCTCAATTGTGGTAGGTGTTAAAGAGCTACAATATGGGTCAATAACTCATGTTAAATGTGTAAATAATTAAAGAATAAACAACTTGGCATGTCTAATATGACAAATGAGTACCCATCTAGCTTGTGCACCATAAAGCATGAACGTTCGAACCAATGCTCAAACCATTCCTCACGAACAAGACAATGTTACAAGTAATGATGAGTAATTTGGAGTGAGTGTTGATGATATTGAAGAGGATGTTAAGGAAGAGAAAAGTGAGGAAGAAATAGAACTCGATAGATGTGGCACATTGGGAATAATATAATAAAGGTTTAATTGCAGTTTTAACCCTCATGTTTCACAATCTTGCGATTTTGGTTCCCTATAAAAAAAAACAATAACAAATCAACCTCTTAAGTTTACCCCTTTTTACACTTTTGGCCCTCTGATCCAATTTTGACACAATCAATGCACACGTGGCACCTGACTTAAGTGAGTAGGATGCCACATGTGCAATTTTTTATTTAAAAAATAAATAAAAATGGCACACATGTATTGCTTTGATTAAAAAAAAATCTAAAAAGTGAGTAGGATGGCACGCGTGATTTTTTATTTTATTTTTTTAATTAAAATAAAAGTGACATGAAAAAAGATAAAGGACAAAATTGTTACTTAAATTAAAGGACGTGAAAATACTGCCTAACATATGCATACAGTTAAACACAATAAAAAAGTGAAAATGTGCCAATATTGACGCTAGTGGCCAATAAAATTAAAAGAGAAGGACTAAACAATTTTTTTATGAGTTTAATAATGGTTGGTTGACAATGCAAAACAGTTTTGCACACACAGTCAATCAAAACATTCTAAATTGCCCCATCAAATAATGACTATAATTTATGTGGGTCAAACGTGACAATTCGAAATGTTTTGATTGATTGTTTGTGCAAAACTGTTTTGAATGTCAACCCACATATATATTTGGGATATGATTTAAATTATTTTAATTGAGCCCCGTTTGGATTGACTTATTTTGACCTTATGTGGGCTTATTTACTCCCATAAGCCTTTTTAAAGGTGTTTGGGTAAATAAATAAAAATAGCTTATCATAGTTTCATAAGCTACTTATGCCATATTTTAATAAGCCTAAATTTTCAGCTTACCCTCCGGCTTAATAAGGAGCTTATGAATTTATGTAACCTCTTTCGATTCTCTCTGGATCCACTTTTTCAAAACATATATTTTAATTATAATGTTAGTTATCTTTGGCGGTGCATGAGTAACAAAATTGCTATATACTTATCTTACTAAAGTAACACACATAACTAAGATTTTTATTTTTATTTTTTTAAGGAAGATTTTTATTTTTTTTTGTTACGTAACAAAATGAAACTGAATAAAAAAAACAAACTTAACTTGTCTTTTTTGGTAACAAACTGTACACTAATATCTATATATATGGTAAGTTTATTTACACCTCTAATGTTAATTT
>Ga0228710_1000991_pt1 | contig 40611 bp, 26 predicted proteins | sample MedpolnodulmetaG_FD_177995 | JGI IMG/M metagenome (GOLD analysis project Ga0228710, IMG submission 177995) | Root nodule microbial communities from Medicago polymorpha collected in Santa Monica, California, United States - pink nodules | ecosystem: Host-associated > Plants > Roots > Nodule... | reverse complement strand
AACTCTGTCCAACCTTCTGAACTCTTTTTAACTTTCTGAACTCTGACTGAGTTCTTAAGTCTTTATGTCTTTTGATTCTTTGTATCTTGGTATGAATTGAAACTTGTTCCTGTCTTAATTAACCACTTAAGAGCACATGTTAAATACCAACAAATTAATCAAAGTCCATTAATTCCTTAATCATCAAGGTTTGTTATCTTTAAAATTAATTAGGGATTTTGCCTCAACAGTTGTAACGACACTCGCTTGCATATATCTCGATGTATTTGTTCCTATGTTCTTTCAACTCTTTAATAAGTGCTCTCCGTACCATAACATGACTTCCTTCCGTCAAACCCACAGATTCGGCTATAGCCCTAAACCCTATCAAATGCAAACATGTTAAAACTTGCAATACCTATTTTTTGATGCATATTGTGTGTAGAAACGTCTTAGCAATTGATCAACAATGATTTGAAACCAAGATTTTGACAAAGGATTTTTGAAATGAGGATTTTTTTAGGTATGGTAGTGGTGAGGTGAGGTGAGGTGAGGTGATGAATGAATAAGACCTAGGGGTTTTCTGGTTTTTGGGGAAAAAAAACAACGGTAATTAACTACTGCTGGCACCAGTGGCAATTAACTGCCGGCGGTTTCTCCAACGGTAGTTAACTACCGCTAAGGGTCTTAACGTAAATTACTTGTGTCAACGTGAATGTGAAGTTTTTTTATGTCAAAAAAGCAAATTTTCATGATTAATTAAGGAAAAAAAAGAGAAACAAATCCACAATAATTATTAGCACTTGTTTTAATTTGTCGTAATCTCCCTCTTTTTCACCCAACGTTTTTCAGACACACTTCACTTCTCTCTCGCAATTCTTCACCTTTTCTTTTCTTCTTCATAACAAAAATTCCAAATCACATTTCACAATTTCTAAACTCAAACCAATGTGATAAGAATTTCCAATTCAACAATGTTGAAATTTCACTGAACAATTAGGGTTTTGAAGAAAAGGGAATGAGACTTCGCTTATGGCATTGGCTAATGCTGCAGTAATCGGTCCTTCTCTGTATAGCGTTGCTCGCATCACGAAAGCTCCGTTTCTAGGTTCACATGGCGAAATTGGTTCTGGATTTTGTGGTTCTGCGTTTTGTGTTAGTTCTCACGCTGGGAAAAGTGATGTTGTTCTTGAACGGAGGAAGTTGAAATCTGGTGATAGTAGTAATAATAACCGCATTGTTGAAAATCCACAGTTGAAATCTAGTGTTGAAATTCCGGTTTCGTGTTATCAGGTGATAGAAAATTTATTTGTTTGTGTGTTTAATTTGTTTAATTATTCATTCGTCATTGTAATTATCATCGCCATTATTGCGAAGTAATTAGATGTTAATGATAGGATCTAAATGAGTTTGATGAATTTGAGGAATGTTTGGGAGTGATGACCGATGAAACACTGGCACAGACACTAGACACTGACACAAACACTAACACCACAAACACCATACATGACATAGACACTGGACATGACACACACTAGACACGGTCACAAACACTATTAATAATAATAATTTAAGAAAATAGGAGTGATTGTATCTAAACACATGTGTCAGTATCGGGCATTGACATGTGTTAGATACTCAGACACGTCTTCAATCTGAAGTGTTGGAAATGACACAGATAGACACAGACACGTAGACGCTAGTAATAGTTTAAGAAAATAGAAGTGATTGTATTTAAACACTCGTGTTAGTGTTGGACATTGACACACGTTGGATACTTGTACACGTTTTTGATTTGAAGTGTTGGTGCTACATAAGTGATATTTGATATGTGAAAGAGAAATCACTCAAGCTTTAAATAAAATTTTGATGTTAATTCCCGTTATTTTATAATAAGATAAATGATGTTGCATGGAATTGAATGTTAGAAGGTAAAAGAACTAACAAGAAAGTAAACTTATTGTTGTAATGATGAGATTGTCAGCGTCAGGCACAAACACATGTCAGATATTTGTGCATGTCTTTGATCTGAAGTGTTGGTGCTACATAGGTGATAACTGACATGTGATAGAGAAATAACTCTTAAGCTTAAAGAAATCTTTGGTATTCATTTATAATAAGACAAATGATGTTTTATCAAATTGGATGTTGGATGGTAAAACCTAACAAATAAAACCATTGTTGTAGTGATGAGATTATGAAAATGTTACAATGGAGGAATGGATATATTAGACAGGATAGGATAAGAAATGAAATTATTAGAGAAAAAATGGAGATGTGTTCAGTGAACACCTGGAGATTAGAAGTAGATGAGGAGAGCGTGGATAGGCTTATAATTAGAGGTAAAGGAGAGACCAAAGAAAGTTACAAGCGAAACTATAACATAGATTTAGGGGCAGTTTTATTCTGCAATTTTGGCTCGTTGAATATGATTGGATAACTCCATATGTTTTATATTGTTACGTTAACTAAGTCTGAACATTTCTACCCTTTGCATTTTTTTCCCCATGTTATGAAGGAGTTGGTGTTTGAGATGATTCATTAGCTATGATGAGTGTTTTATCATTGTCTTGAGATTTATGCTAGACGACTCGGTTCATTTTGCAGCTTATTGGTGTTCCTGATCGAGCCGAGAAAGATGAAATTGTTAAGGCAGTTATGAGTTTAAAAAACGCAGAAATTGACGAAGGTTACACAATGGGCGTTGTTGCATCTCGCCAGGTATAGATGTCACCACTAACTAATTTTGTTTTGCTACATTTGGTTTTAGAGACGCAGATAAAGTAACTGAGTTGTTGTTGTTTGTTGCTCTCATCTAATATTACTTTGTAGGATCTTCTGATGGATGTTAGGGATAAGCTCCTATTTGAGCCAGAATATGCTGGTAACCTGAAGGAAAGGATTCCCCCTAAATCTTCCCTTCGTATTCCTTGGTCTTGGTTACCCGGTGCTCTATGCCTTCTTCAAGAGGTACACTTGGCATGCACTAGGTCTTTTTAAATATTTATTTTTCTGATGACCGTGTATTAATTTCTCCCTGTTTTCTGGAAATATTTGACTTCTACTTCTCTACTCCTTCTGTTCAGATTGGAGAATCAAAGCTTGTGCTGGACATTGGAAGAACGAGTCTTCAGCATCAAGATGCGAAGCCATATGCAGATGATTTAGTTCTTTCTATGGCACTAGCTGAGGTAAGACATATGGACAGAGGTTGGAAAATTACTATCTGAATTTAAAACAGTCTTGTTTATCTACCCTGTCCTTATCATAGGTGTCTTATTGAAGTGTACAGTTGCGAAAATTGGCTTTGAGAAGAACAAAGTATCTCAAGGTTTCGAAGCTCTTGCTCGTGCCCAATGTCTTCTAAGAAGTAAACCATCTCTTGCAAAAATGACACTCTTATCTCAGGTGTGAAACTTTTTTTAAGTGTATATTCACTAGCTGGTTTGCCTAGTATATATTACCTCTGACCCTAAACATAGGATCCTCTTAAGAAATTATCATGTCCCTTTTTATGGGTCCCCTTCAAATTTTTAAGTGTATTAATTATTTCTTTATTACCATAATACTTATTAATTTTCCACCTTTTTTAGAACCAACTAATAAACAATAAATACTGTCATGGGAAAGATAAATACACCCTCTCTCATAAAGGGTAAACTTGGAAAAACTATACCAATTGTTAATAAATTTAATTTAATACTACTTTCAACTTTCTTAGTCTTCATGATTTAGTCAACAGGGTCTAATATTTATGTATTTAGGGACGGATGTAGTATTTTACCAGGAAAAGATTAGGTTATAAGCCTATAAACTCCACCTCTCATTTCAACTACAAAGAAAAAGGAATCATTAATTAAACAGGTGTAAAATTGTTGTAATCCCTAGTTTTTGTTTCTAATTCAAGAACTTGGGAATTTCCATGAAGTCTAGGAATAATGTGGTGTACTTATTTAGTGAAAATGTTCATTTCTATTTCAATATTAGATTTATTGCTTCTATAATTTAAAAGCTCCGATAACAGATAATTTAAATCAGCTTCCTGATTATCTAACCTTATCATGGAACACCGTATACTTATCTAGTATTTCTATCAATTCTATGTTCATGTCATTTTCATATTTTATAATTTATATCATCTTTTTGGCTGGAGAATTTACCATTGTGCAATTATGGTTGGAAACCACATTCAATTTAAAAGATTTTAAGACTTAGCCTCCTCCCTCTTGTGTATTATCACATTCCATGTCGGTATATTATGCATGGAACAACCCTGAGAATGCTTTTAATGGTGTATAGATCGAAGAATCTCTTGAAGAGCTTGCTCCCGCCTGCACCTTGGAGCTACTGAGCGTGCCAAATACCCCTGAAAATGTTGAACGAAGACGAGGAGCAATTGCAGCTTTACGCGAATTGCTTAGACAGGGTCTTGATGTTGAAGCTTCATGCCAAGTACAGGACTGGCCTTCTTTTCTAAGCCAAGCATTTCACAATTTACTGGCTAATGAGATAGTTGATCTTCTTCCTTGGGATAGCTTAGCTGTGATGCGAAAGAATAAGAAGACAATTGAATCACAGAATCTAAGGATAGTAATTGATTCAAATTGTTTCTATAGAGTTTTTACAGCTCATATGGCACTTGGCTTTTCCAGCAAGCAAAAAGAGTTGGTAATAACCTTCTTCAATAATACCTTCCTTCAAAGCTTATAAGCATTTTAATATCCCTTCTATACTCCTTATATCATAAGTACTCTTTTTGGGCTTACGTACTCAAACAATGACATTCTAAATTTCATCCTGATACCAAGTCTTTTTTATAAATTATAAGCAGATTAACAAAGCAAAAAGCATATGCGAATGTTTGATAGCTTCAGAGGGCATTGATCTAAAATTTGAAGAAGCTTTTTGCCTATTCCTTCTTGGACTGGTATGTTTTTATCGTTTTAACCTTAATTATTGGAGCTGCTGTTATGAAGTATTTAGACATTTTGAATTTGAATCTTGGTTTCCTGCAGCAATATTTTTTCTTTCTTTCCAACTTTCCAATTTTCTGCGAGATTCTACAACATCGTGCTTCATTAATGTTATCTTCAATCTAGGGCACAGAGGAAGAGGCAGTTGAAAAGCTCAAGCAGCTTGAGCTGAACTCAAATCCAAAACGTAATTCAGTCTTGGGGAAGGCAATAATGGATGCTTCAGCTGTAAACCCATCATTGGTATTTCTCTTGTCATCATGTTCATTCAGTTTCTTATTTTTGTTTTCCTTCAGGACGTGGGTTGTAAATGCTTAGGTGTCTTTATTACACAAATTTCTTGACTGACCTTAGTGATGCCATTTCCTCCCAGTTTTTAGTCTTGAGGACCCTAGCGGTTCCCTATGTTCTCATTGTGTGCTATTAATCGGGGCATGGATTTCAAAATTAGTGTGTTTTGGAATAGTTTATGCTTGTGTAAAGACAGTAAAGTTTAACCTAAACGCCATATGCTAAGATTCATTTCTTTTTAGTTTTTCAATTGAAAATGAGATTTTGTTGAGAGAAAATACCTCAGCTTTTATTTAGCTTATGGAAATATTTCTTTAGTGTATATTATATTCTTACATGAGATAACAGCTAAAATTCGATGGCTCAAGAACTTTTTTTTATCCTTTATTTTAAGGTTCTATGATATAATTGAGTTTTTTGCTGAACTTTGGCAGGAACTGTGGCTGAAGGATTCTGTGCTTGATTTCTATCCAGATACTAAAGGTTGTTCTCCAGCTTTGGTAAGATCAACTATAGTGAACGAAACTAATTTGTTGCTTTGATTCTGACATGTTACTTACAGATGTTCATCTCTGCAGGCCAATTTCTTTAATGCTCAAAAGAAATTTTCTGGAAGCAAGAATTCTAAAGGATCTCCACAAATGTTTCCTACTATATGTCATAGGCCTCTATCCTCATCTGGTTCTGTAGAACGAAAAGATTTTGAGGAACCTCGCTCATATATGAGTTCTTCCTCAAATTTTGGGTTTGCTGTCAAGCAGCTGACTCCTACTGATTTGCAGGGTTCACTGCTATCTGGCAAAAATGAAAACGGAGTCAATCAAAGTGAGCCAACTGTTAAAGTGAAAAGGAACCTTAGCACTCATCACAGTGGAATTTGGAATAATCACTTCACTCGTGCTCAAGTATTTGAAAGAATAACACACATTACCATATTGGGTTGTATTGCATTTGCTTCTATGAAGCTGTTGGGAATGAACCTGGGCAAGAATGGTTCTAACTTGGCTTTCACAAAAGCCCACACTTGTACTTCTTGGACTGCAAATTCATCTGCTAACTACGCTGTAGGCCCTACATATATTAGGCGAAGTTCTGTTGGCAACAAACTGAAGGGAATTATTTCAATGGTTAAGATGCAGCTTTTGCGCCGGCCAGATGCTGGAAGCCGAAGTGGTTTACACAGCACTGTTACCTCATCATCCTCCCCTATTAATGTGTATAGGAGGCTGATGCCTGTGGAAGAAGCGGAAACCCTTATTAGGGAATGGCAAACAATCAAAGCTGAAGCTTTGGGGCCTAGCCATGATTTAAATGGCCTAACTGAAGTCCTTGACGAATCTATGCTTGCTCAGGTAATGCATGCTGTGGTCTTCTTTAACCACTTTTTATATAATCAAATATCATTTCAGTTTTCAACTGTCTAATGTTCGATCGTTCAATTCATCAATCTATATACTATTTAACTAATAAATGAGAAAGTTACGCGCCATCATATGGTTTCTTGTTTGTTTATGATGAGTAACAACATATATGATTATTTGAGGCTTTGAAATACTTAAAATTTGTTGGTTTATGAAAAAGGGAAATCATAACAAACCAGCTATATGCAAGTCTGTTTCATTGACAGTTTGATTGTTATTTTTGGTTTGCTCCCAAAAAAATGTCTTCAATTTAAATTATTCACCACAAAAAAACTTTAACATGAATGATCCTATTTTTTAGAAAATTAATGTTGTTGTTGGTATTATAGATGGCTTATTAGAGAAATTTGACTCCTACACTGTGGCTAATAAATTTGTGGATAGACGTCTCAATAGTGTGTTCAATCTTATTGGAGGGTTTGAATTATTAGACTCCCTCACAAAGTAGTTAGGAATTCGCATTTGGAAATAAGGGTTGTCAATAATTATTGATTGCTGACATGGTTTAATTCTAGAGAATTTTCATGTTCATGTTGACTATGCATCATATGGAGAAAACTTATTTTGGTTTTTATGTTATCTTTGACAGTGGCAAGCTTTGGCAGATGCTGCAATAGAAAAATCTTGTCACTGGAGATTTCTTTTGCTAAAACTGTCTGTCCTCAGAGCTGACATTCTATCAGATGGAAATGGATCAGACATAGCAGAGATAGAAGCCCTTTTAGAGGAAGCAGCTGAACTTGTTGACAGTTCTCAGCAAAAGAACCCAAATTACTATAGGTAGGATGTACTTCTCTCGTTTAACTGATAACCGGATAGCAATCAACTGTTAAGACACTGAGAACATTTCTGCATTTTTACTGTTTTTATTAACTTCAGTTTTTCTAACGATTAATTGCAGCACTTACAAAGTTAAGTATGTTGTGAAGAGGCAAGATGATGGATCATGGAAGTTCTGTGAAGCTGATATTCAAACACGATGATATATATACACACCAGGTCCAGGAAAACTGAAATTGAGGCTAACTTGGTTCCTTTCCTAAATTTATTTTCTGGGAAGTGGGAACCTTAAATTCAAAGCATTCTACATATAGGCAGATGATAACACTCTTCTTCTTTCTGATTATTTCCTGTAAAGAACTGATTGATTGACACAATTGTAGATGTTCACCAGAAAGTTGTGATTAGTAATTCTTTCTTTGGATTAGTGTGAAAAGTGAACATAAGTAATGTGAAAAGGGAAATTCCTTTGGGGATCTAGAGTCTTTTTCTTCAATGTCAATAGTATTTTAGTTTATACTGTATATGTTTTAAGTCACTAAAAACTGCCTTACTTTCGTATTTATTTATTTAGAAGTTAGAACTCATTGTGCATTTGACCCTCCGGTGAGATAATTAAGAGCGTCAATGGAGTCTTTTTTCTTATTTAACACCAAGCTAGCGCATCTATTGAGGTTTCAAAAAAATATTTTTAGTTAGATTAATATTTTTACTCCACGTTCGGGTTTGAATCCAAGACCTCCAAGACCTTTTCTCTTAACTCAAATCAGTTAAGCTACCATCTCCCCGATCCTTACCGTTCCAACCCTTTGAACCCATTATGGAAATAATCTCTGGTTTGATTGTTTGAGCATGATTTTATCCTTTGATTCTTGGTCTTCTCAACGATGGTGACTACAAATGGGATTCAAATTGCGAGTTTTGAGGGGAGGGGAAGAAAGAGCTTAGGAGGGGAAGGGAAGGGAGAAAGGAGGGAAAGTCTTCCCCTTGTTTGGAAGTTAAAGAAACCAACAAGGAAAGAAGATGGAGGACTTATTTGATAATTTTACTATTTTACCATTTTTTTCTCTTAAAATGAATACATTGTGTTATACTTTGTAATTTATCTGGTAAATTATAATTGGAATTTTGAATTATTATGAGGATAAAATTGTCAATTTGTATGTTTAACCTCCAAAACCTCCAATTTGGAGGAACTTTAAAATTGAACAAATGAAACCCTTCAAAACCCCCTAAAACATTTTCCTATTTTTTTAAAACTCACAAACAAGGGTTTACCTCTTCATAAACCTAACCTTTCCGTCCCCTCCCCTTCAAAACACAACTAGCAAACAAAGCCTACGGAAATTTTGATCATGGTGCAAGACTGCAAATTACTTTCACTTCCCAACACCCCATTGACAACTCTTCACTTCCGTTATAGTCTACAAAATTTTCACCTAGTTTTAGTTTGCTTGTTACTAAGTATTAAAATTCGTTAATTTTATTTTGTTACCGATATAAAAACAACTTGTTTTTTGAAAGGATATAAAAAAAATAACTTGATCTGTTCTAAATTTTTGTAGGGCTAACTAACATTTGTCTAAAAGTTAATAAAATATGAGAATATTTTGGTACAAATATATATCAACTAATGACATTTTAATTTGTGCAAAAAATTTAAATTACAAAAATAAGTTGACGGGATTTTCTTTTAAAGAAAATCAGACCAAAAATTAGTTTATTTGTATTAATTAAATAATATATATTGATTCTAGTGCTAGACCAAAAAAATAAAAATAAAAAAAAAAAAATTGATTTAAATTTAATTGTGCGTTTTATTACATATTTTTCATATTCTCGCAAAAGAATAGTCAGTCCAGAAAGGAGGCACAGGGTTTCTTTCTCCGAATCAAAACACCCTAAAAACAAAACCAAATCACACTTTCACTTCTGATCTCAAATCTCAATTTCACACACACACACACACACACACGATGACTTTCCACCGTGTAACAAAGCTCTTCTCATCAATCGCCTCCAACAACCGCCGCAACTTCTCATCAACCCCCTCCCCCGCGGTGTTCGTCGACAAAAGCACACGCGTGATCTGTCAAGGAATAACCGGAAAAAACGGAACGTTTCACACCGAACAAGCGATCGAATATGGAACGAATATGGTTGGCGGTGTTACTCCGAAGAAAGGTGGAACGGAACATTTAGGGCTTCCGGTTTTCAATTCTGTTGCGGAAGCGAAAAGTGAGACGAAAGCGAATGCTTCTGTTATTTATGTTCCTCCTCCTTTTGCTGCTGCTGCTATTATGGAAGCGGTTGAAGCGGAGTTGGATCTTGTTGTTTGTATTACTGAAGGGATTCCTCAACATGATATGGTAGCTATTTTGTGATGAATTTTGTTTTTTTATTTATTTGATTTTTTGATTTTGTTTTGTTAATTTTATTTGTTGTCAGTGTAATTATTGTTGTTATATAGGTTAATATGTGTTGATTGATCTAGTGAAAGATAAGGTTAGGGTGAATAAAATGAATTTTGTAATGTGAAACACTGCATGTCAGTAACAAATTGAGAAAATGCAAGTGGTAATTATCTATGAAGCATGGACACCGGACACGACGCTGACACCGACACTGCTAATAATTTGAGAAAATTACATAATTATGTAATTACAAGTGTTGGTGTCGTGTCGGTGTTGGACACCTGGACACGCCTAGTTGGAGGAGTGTCCGTGCTTCATAGGTAATTATTATTTTTGTCTTAAGTTAAATTGTGTTGGTTGATGTAGTGAAAGAAAGTTAAGGTGATTAAAGTGCATTTTGTGGTATGTAGGTCAAAAACGACATGATATTGACATGTCGAAACCAGTAGTAATTTGAGAAAATGAAAGTTATTGAATGCAACCATGTATTACTCTTTTTGAGCTTTTTTTATTTATTTATTTTGAATTATGAATTGGTTTTTTTGTTGATGTTGTTGTTGTTGTTATAATTATTGTGTGTGGATTGATCTAGTGAAAGAAAGGGTTAGGCCGTTAGGGTGACCTAAGTTGCATTTTGAGCTATGAAGCACAGACTTGACACTGACACGTAGATACCTGTAATAATAATTTGAGAAAATGGAAGTGATTGAATGTAATCACAAGTATCAATATCATGTCACTGTGTTATACCAATATGGTAGCTATGTTTACTCTTTTTGAGATTATTTATTTATTTGCGATTGTGAATTGGTTTTGTTGTTGTTATAATTATTATGTGTTGATTGATCTAATGAAAGAAAGTGTATGGGTTACTGGAGTGTATTTTGTGCTATGAAACATTGACATGTAAACACCGGTAATAATTTTAAAAAATTGAAGTAATTGAAAGGGTTACTTTCTTAGTTGTTTTTGTTGTTGTTTTTGGTAGTGGTGTTGTTATAATTATGTTGTTATTGTCTTTGGTTAATACGTGTTGATTGATCTAGTGCAAGATAGGGCTGGGGTGACTACAGTGGATTTTGTGCTATGTAGCACTGATTCTGACACTTACACATAGACATCTATAATAATTTGAGAAAATGGAAGTGATTGAACGTAACCATATGTGACAATTATTATAAATCTGCTGTTCTTACTATATATTAATATGTATTGTTTGATCTATTGAAAGAAAGTGTTAGGGTGACGGATCAGGGTTAATATCCTCTCCATTTAAACGACACTTCCATTTGGAGATATAGACTCAATGGAGTTAGGTGCTACATGAATTTTATGGTGATGGTAACGTTGCAATTGTGAAATAGGGTGGGCTAAAGTGTTCAGTTTCACATGAATGGTGTGGGTGGGGGTAGTATGGGAAAGACAAACTGTTGTCTCACTTGCGAACTTTTTTGTGAAACGTGCAATGGGATTGAAGGTTTTCTGTTTTGTTATTTTATTTTTTAGTTAATTATGCTGTAGTGACAATCTAAAACATTCAATCATATTTTACTTGGGAAGGTGTTCGCAAAGTTTAACAAGATATGCTATGATGTGACAGATATTGAATTATATATAATAAATGTCTGCAAAATTTGTTTAGACTTTCAAATTTCAATGTATAGCTCTTAAACATCTGCTTTTTTGGTTCCATATTTTTTTGTCTGATATTGGTTTGTTTGTCTATTTATTGAAGACTAGAATTAGATCGGTCATGTGTGAGCCTTTGATTTGTTTATGGCTTTTGATAAACTTGACCAATTTCTAATGTCTTGTTTGTTTCGTAGTGCCTCGCATATGAGTTTGGGTATGTGATGTATGTAACTCCAGCCAGTTGCGACATGTACTATTGTCTAATTTATTTTTGGCTCTCTTCTTCTGATATCAATGTAGTGGCTGAAGTTTCAGTTTTTTTATGTTAGGTACGAGTTAAAGCAGCACTCAACAGACAGTCCAAAACTCGTTTGATAGGACCAAACTGTCCTGGTATCATCAAGCCCGGGGAATGTAAAATCGGAATCATGCCAGGTTACATTCATAAACCTGGACGCATCGGAATTGTTTCTCGTTCCGGCACTTTGACATATGAAGCGGTGAGTCCTTGTTTTTCATGTTGGGAAGACTACTGAAGTTTTTAATAGTAGTCACACAGTTTTGTTAAATGTTGGCCATGTTGTGATGGATTTTTTGCCAACTTCCATAGGCAATTTGTGAAGGGAGGCCTGCCATGGCGGTGCCATAGGCTGCAATTGCATGTTTCCATGGTGGGGTTTTGGCTTTTTGTCTTATTAATCCATCCGCCATTGATAACATCAGAATGAGATTGCCACTTCTCATTGGTGATGATTCCTTGACGATATATCAAGGAAAATATTGACACATTCATATTGCATTACACTGGAGTTAGTTCTATGTGTGTTAAGCCACTTTTCTTACATGGATTTGTGACTGCACATCCCTGTGAATCTTGTGCACTTGTCATATTATCATCTGTGTGGTTTCTCCCCCAAAGCAGAGTTCAAACATAATTACCAACTTGCTTATTTTTTCCCTTGATCAATTTACTGTAGTTTTATGTTTTTAAAAGAAAATCTCAACTTTCATTCATCTATTCAAATTTATTTGCATCTTTCAAAAAGTAAAAAACTTATTGTTGTCTTTTATTGAGTACCAGGCTTATCTTGGGAGTTAATACCATTTGAAATTTGAAGTTCTTTTGATGAATATAGTACGATGGTTTACCCATGGATAAGGCATGTATTTGTTTATAACTATTCAGGTTTACCAAACAACTGCTGTTGGCCTTGGACAATCCACATGTGTGGGCATTGGAGGAGACCCCTTCAATGGAACAAACTTTGTTGACTGCCTTACAAAGTTCCTAGCAGATCCTCAAACAGAAGGTACATCTTTGACACATTTTATTGTCTCACCTCACCTATATTATTTTATTAGTTTATCAACGAAACAATGTTGATGCCTGTTCATAGTTGCTTACTTTATTTTCCTAATGAATTATTCCTGTTGGATTAATGGGGTGGTTGTTAATCATTACTGTTTGTTTGTGTAATTCAGGTATTATTCTTATTGGAGAGATAGGAGGAACTGCAGAAGAGGACGCTGCTGCTCTAATTAAGGTCCCTCTTAATTGTTAGCTGTGCATTAATTTCTGTCTTTTGCTTGGTTATCAGTATATAAAAATTTGAAAAAGTTTGTCTTGTCAGTATATAAAAATTTGAAAAAGTTTGTCTTGTGGGGAAGGGATATCCCTGAAGTTGTCTTACATGGAAGGTGCTTAAATAGAAATTGGATATAAAGCTTTTCATGAAACAGAGAAAAAGTTATGCATATAAGTTTTTTTTTTTACATTAGATCATTTGATCTTGTTCTCACATCTGTTCTCCATAATGCTCATTAACTGTGATCCATTGCAAGTGTGCCTGTTAAAGGTCCCAACTTTAGTTCTGGGTTTGCTGGTAGTGGGGTTATGGACATGCAAAAGGTCTGTTTAATGTGAATGTGATGCATAGATGTAAATCTTCTTTTGGTGAATGAGGAGTTAAATTTAAGTCCATTAGGTGTATTAACTGGTGAATGCCATGGTGATATTTATTTGTGCTGGATATTTTCTGTTCTATACGAAAGGAAAGAACAAACATATGCTCATGGTATCACATTTGTCTTTTCAAAAGACTATTTATAAAGTTTTTAACGGATAGTAATATATTATGAATGACTATTCAGGAAAGCGGGACTGAGAAGCCTGTTGTTGCATTTATTGCTGGATTAACTGCTCCCCCTGGCCGTCGTATGGGACACGCTGGAGGTAAATTTTAATTTTCTGAAATGGGCTGTCATAGAAAATATCACTTCAGTGTGTTGCTTAACATATTATAAAAAATATTTTTGATCTTTAGCATGGAAAGATTGCATATATATAATTGACCATGTTTATGGGTGTTTCAGTAATTAACCTAATTATCTCTTTATCCAAGCACATGTTTTATTGGAGTTTATGAGCTGATTTTACAATCAAGGATGATATTGATATGGGGGTATACAAGCTTTTTCAATAAGCTCATTGGAGAGTGAAAACAATTTACGGGGGCATGTCATAAACTATTTTTCTAAAGCTCTACTAAACACTTACACGAGTTTTATGTTGTAAGATATGTCTAATTCCAAATATATTCACTTTGCTTCGGTTTTTCAATGATATTAATTGCACAACCTTGGTTTGCTTGTGCAGCTATTGTGTCGGGTGGCAAGGGTACTGCTCAAGACAAAATCAGCACCCTCAGGGAAGCTGGAGTGACAGTTGTGGAGTCCCCAGCTAAAATTGGAGCTGCCATGTTTGAAATTTTCAAGCAGAAGGGCTTAGTGCAATAGTTTGAGGTTAATTTAATTTCATCAAGTCACTTCGGTTCTGATTTGACTACACCATGGTCAAAATACTTGATTCCCGTTGATAGTAATGGGATATATTTTTTTCCCTTTTATTTTTCTAAGATACGAGAAGCGCCTTAGAATAAAAATTAATTCAAGATGCTTTTTCCGGAAATTCGATACATTCCAATTGAGCTCCAGCTTGTGGCGCTGGTTTGTAAACATGTGTAGTTAATTTGCAATGAATTTCAAACAATTTCAATTTTTAGTGTCTGCAAGATTGCTCAGTTATTTGATCTTTACATATTTTCGTCCTGCCAATGTTTGTGTCTCCGTTGGGTGTTATGGATGCATATGCACCCAAATACCTTCAATCATTTTATTGGTTCATATTAGTAACTTGTGATAGATGAGCAAGCAATGAAATTCAGGAGCTATTTACTCTGAAGTTTTTATTTTATGATGCTCGGATACTCTAAAAGTGGGGATGTATCTGTGAGACATCTTACAAACAAGTCTAATGTAGTTATTTATTTTTACTTACAAACTATTTTATTAGATATGTATGAGATATTTCACGGGTACATGCAAATATACATCATAAGAAAGATGAAAATAGAAAAATGCAAGACAAGGTTGTGGAGCATCAATGAAAATGTGCATGTACCCACACTTGCTTGTTTGGTTCCGTGATGCATAGATTCAAACATGAGTTTACTTATTATCTAGAAGCAAGTCCAATAGTAAAAACATGTGTTTGACATTTTAATTTTCAAATTGATTCAGGTTATTCGGTTTGCTTGCATTTGCCTTATTTGAAAAGAGCGGAATGCAAGAATTTTTAATTATAAGTAAATGTTTTTGGAGCAACTATTTGACCTTGCATGCCTACTATATTTAATAGTGGTAAACAAGTAAGTATTTCAAATTTATAGAACAGAAATAACATTCCCACAAACTTGAAATTGGGTTATCTGAAATACTGAAAAAATCTAGTTTTTGAATTTGCTGGAATATGTCTTCTAGAAAATCTGAATTATAATTTTGCTGGAACAATGGTATATTTTTATTTAAAAAAATGTTATCTAATTTATTTTAATTGAAACATCAATGGCAAGAGAAAACTATTTGCAAATTATATTGATGAATTCACGACTGATCAGATAAATTTAATTTAAATAATTAATTAGATAAATTTAATCTACCTATTAGTTAATGTATAATTTTATTTTCTATCGTAACACCCTCTCGAAAAGAAAAATATTTACTATCGTAACATAGGTTATTTTTTTGGAGGGTATTATAGTTGATTATTTTATTTTTTTTAGAAAATTATGCTTATAACATTTCATTAGCAATTAAATCGTTAATACATGTTGGTACATCATCATAGATATGGAAACTATGTGAGGAAGTGTCAGCTTTATCTAATTCATGGGCAATCTCATTTGCTTGTCTCTTGTTAAACTCAACATGATAGTTTGTAATGTAAGTTACATTAATGTTTGTTGTTGTCCATAATGATGCCATATTCAGTGATGTCGCCACTACCTCGCATGAAATGATCAGCTACTCTTCGAATCAGCCTAAAAGCCTACATTAGTGAGCTGAAGATCATGAATCCATTGAATGGCGTGATATAAACCCAAAGCTTCTGCTACATCCACTAAGCACAACGGGCTGAACCACACAGTTTTAGCGAGTACATAAGATCCCTCTTCGTCACAGATACACATGCCTATCTCCAACTTGTTTGTGGAGGTTGAAAAAGAGGCATCCACATTGCACTTGAGTCTCCCACATCTTGGCTTCTGCCACCTTTATTCGACTGGTCTGCTAGATGAAGTCTGATCCGATGGTACTGTGCAACAGCTGCTGAACCTGTGCGTAACAGAACGGGAGTTTTTTGTTTCTAATTCGCTTTCCTCCAACCGTCTAATAAATGCCTTGCTTGCTGCACAATTTATGGTTTCAACTCTTCTATATACTCCACAAAGCAGTGGCAATCAATTCTGCATATTCTGCTGCTACGTTTTCCAGCAAATTAAAAATGATATCTGGTGCATCGTCGAAACACCAGCAGCTCCAAGCACTAACTGCTGTAAGCAGTGGAAAAAATATATAATAACTATCTTTGTATGGGTCGTTACACATTACACACGTTGACGGATAGTTTACACCTCTTCTAGACAGCCGTACTCGAGTAGGAAAACATTCTCTGAAAACAAACTTGCCACACCATATTTTTGACCTTGGGAGGCAAATTCAACTTCCAAATTCCACTCCAATAACTACTCCTTCTTAGGTGCATATTATTCACAATATCTTCGACACAAAGACGATATGCACTTCGTACCGAAAAATGCCCATTCTTTTCCGGTATCCACACTAATCCATCCATATGCACTTGTTGGAACAGCGGTGTATCAATGATCTGCTGTGCTGTTCGTTCTTCAAATGTATACCGCACCAAATGTTCGTTCCAAGTCTTTGTGTCTTGATCAATCAAGTGACCAACTGAGTATTGTCGCAAGGCTGTTGCTACTGGGCTTGCGGGGATATGCTAACACCCACGCCCAACCAAGGTTCTCTGATAATAGAAATTTCATAACCCGACCAGTACTCCACCGAGCACCATGACTAACCACTACTTTCTCCGATAATAGTTTATTTTTAAGTATTCCTTTCCTTCAGATATTTTGATTATCATTATCAAAATTAATCATTAATTTTGACAAGGGTGAAAAATATAAGTTAAGTTGGATTTTTCCAAATCAATATCTTTGTTGACAGGCATGAACTACCAAGGAGTTTAATGATCTTTCTTAGGTTTGAGATGGACGGTGGTGTTGAAAAAGAGATATGCTATCAATAAGAAATTATATTATTTTGATAATGATCAAGGAAGAAAACCCACTTTAGACAGTCAATATATGAATCTTACATTCAAAATTGGTTTGAATTTGGTGTTGTTTGAAATGATATTAGGAACGTAAATGCTAATAATCTTCAGTTCAGAATGCTAAATGCTCATATTGATCATGCTATTTGAAGAAACAAACTAATGTAAGGAGTTAAGAGATAAATTTGAGGGATGACCAATTGAATTCTACCATTCATTGAGTCTAAGATACTTTTGTGTAAACATAAAAATTCGCAGCTTTTATCTATGGAGATATCTGTTCATAATCATAAGCAATTAACATAATTATGATATGCGTTCTATAAAATTGGTATAAACTTAAGAGTTCAACTTCTAAAAGGCATTAAAGAGCAAGAAAAAGAGCTCTATGAAAAGGGTCCTTAGATAAATTCTTAAAGAAGCAAAAAAAAGAGGCCATAAAAGAGTCTCACATCGACCAAAGATATAATATGATTGTGTTTATATACTTCAAAGTGCAAATATAATTTGAATTGGTTAGAGATTTGAATAATTATATCTTCATTATTCATTTGCTCTGATCAGTTTTTCATTATTTCAAGTAATTATCGGAAAAAAAAATTTCATACATTTGTTCCTTTTGTTTTTAATTTCATAATTTATAATAGAAGATTGTTTATAATTTCTTTTTCTTTTTCCATTGATCTTTTATGTTATGTTTCGTTTGTATCGTTGGTCCTCTATTTTCATTTTCAACAACTACCGATGCAATTGGACGTATAATCATTATAGTCTTTACCCACTACTACAAGAATCTCCTCCCATAATAATCTTCTAAAAAGCATCCATCAAGACATATGTACAACCTTTAAAAATTTGATAATTAAAGCATATCCTTATAATCAGTGTCATTAAGCCCCTTGCAAAGTAGCTTGAACAATGAACTAGGTCATGCCTTTGGAATTAAATCTTAATCTTAGCACTTCATGGCAATAATATGAGAAAAATGTCAGATCATACGTGTAACCATGCAAACAAAATGTAACATAAAAGACCAAATTGAAAAAACCTTAAAAAGATCAATCCAAAAAAACGTCAAACTTAAAAGAACTTAAGCATAATTTGGACAAAATATAACAGTCAAATTCAAATTAATACATGCAATACTTTACTAAGAATACACAAATTATTAAACTAGGCAAGAAATAACAATGTAAGAAATACATTTTTTTTTTACTGCAAAATATTTTTTTTAAATAAAGTAAAAACCATTTTTATCGTTACAAATAAAAACAAAGGGAATGAATCAAAAAGGGAAAAAGAAAAAAGAACCTCTGCTCATATTCTTTTACCAATTTTATCTTGTTTGAGTAATGCTCATTTTCTTTTGAGATACCTCCTTTTTCTTTGTTTGGTGCCTTGGATGGAATCCTACAGGTATATTTGTGAGTAAGGCTTCAAAAGTAGATTTTTGGAATTTGGAATATGTGTACGATACCCCCAATTGAAACACTTGGATTCTAATTTGGAAAAGTGAGATGATGCTTTAAAATCAAAATTTCAATATCAATACAAATGCCTTTGGTTTGCATGTGTATTTTAAAATACAAATAAGCAGTAAAAGATAAAATGTTCTAGAGAGATAGAGAGACACGTATATGTCACATATTATACGTGTATTTTGATGTTCAAATAACATAATTCATACCTGGGATCTAAACTTTTATTTATAACAAATAAATAACTTAATATTGATTTATTTTTACCATTTTGTGGATTTGACCTCTGTATTTTAAAATTTTCGATAAAATTGTAAGAAAATCTTATTAATGTTATTTAAAATATGTCATTTCAACATATTTTAGATCAAATATTTAATAAAGAAATTAAAACAGTTAAATTTTAAAATAGAGGAAATCAATTTTGCAAAATTGTAAAAACGTAATGACCAAAATTGCAATTAAGCTTAAATAAATAAGCATTACTCATTTTCTCTCAAGGACACCTTTTTTGTTTGGAACCTTGGAGATGGATCGCGTCCCATGGTATATTTTGTGAGTTATTTGGCTTAAAAGTGAAGTTTGGAATATGTGTATGTCTACACTTAGATTATTATTTAAATTTTCTCTATTTAGAACCAATTCAATTGTTAATGTCGATATTATTAGACCATACATCTTCATTCAAGTTTGAATCCAAAACTTTTTCAATTACATCCATAAGTTTTTTATAGTTGGTAATATCAAAATTGTATGATCAAAGTTAAACTTAATCACTTTGCCTTTACATGCCTTATGCTTGGGGGGTTGTGGGACCGTCAAATGTTGTTGTACAACCAATTCGCCCTTACACTTCGCCCTTACATGCCTCATGCTTGGGGGGTTGTGGACCAACAAAACTACGTAGCTTTGATTCCCTAAAGATCTTTAGAGATACATATGACCAAAGAAATCCCTTTCAGACTCACATCTAAAAATCTCCTCTACGTCAATGTATTTTCTGCAAGTGCATTATGGACTGCCACCTTTAACTCAAACCACTTCGCGCTTGTCCCTAGACTCGTGCTTGGGGGGCTATGGTCCGTCAACTTTCCATTAAGGGCTTCCTAGCCCTCTACAAAGGCTTATTGGCCATTTTCTAGGGCGCGTCCTTACCCTTTAACACCAAAACCACCTTTTCCCTTATCTTGGGGCTAAATATTCGGCAAAAGCATCTAGGACACACACTTCTGACTTAGAGCTTAAGTTACTTAGGGCCCAAGTTAGGAAATCATAAATCCAAGAGGGCTATAAGTACCCACCTTGAGATCATTCTCAAAGGAAGACCAAAACAGACTAAACCTAAATTTTTATATTGTATTCATTGCAAGTACAAAAATAAATTAATATGAGGAGTTAAGAGATACCTTTGAGGGATGACCAATTGAATTCTACCATTGATTGAGTCCAAGGATGCGTTTGATTTGATAAGAAGTAAATATTGGATTAACAACATAAGACAGACCAACACAATACAAGACAAAACAACACATGACAATTTTTTATGATATTGAACAATTTTTTGTGTTATATGATTTTTTTTGGACAAAATGCTCTTTGGTATTTTAAACAACTTGTACTTGAGAGAAAATGTTATGTCGTGGTTTAGTTTAGGGATGTCAATGGGTATCCGCGGGTACGGGTAGTATGATATCCGTCCCCGCCCCGTTGAATAAATATGGTACCCGTACCCGTCCCCATATCTGTGCGGGTATCTCTATACGGGTAATCCACGGGTATTTAGATACCCACGGATATCCGCGGGTACCCATGGATTTTTGATTTTTTTTCTGTACAAAGAAAAATTCAACTTTTAATTACCTGCAAAATTCAACTTTTAAAGATCCATGCATAACATATTCCATTCAAATTTCATAATCCATACCATAACCATAATCCAACAAAAATCGTGATTCTTACATAATCCCAAGCAAATTCATCATACCATAATAGATATGATTCTTACATAATCCATGCAAATTCTTGAAGTAAAATAAAAGATAAAACCATCCAAAATCCACATCCAAACTCTTATATATATATACATGGATATTTTAGTAATTTACATAATTTATTAACGGGTACGGATACCCGCGGGCACGGGTATCATCATATCCGTGTCCGTGTCCATAAAGTAACGGGTAGTTAAATACCCGTTTATTATATCCGCGGGTACCCGTTTAGCTACCCGCCCCGTGCCCATGACATATTTTATCCGCGGATACCCGCGGGCACGGATTTTTTTGCCACCCCTAGTTTAGTGTGTCAGACATATAATTCCTATAAATTGGATGACCTTCTCAAAAGTTTCTCACATGTTTTGAAAAATGATAAAAAAAGAGTTATAAAGAGGGGCAATACTAAACAATCTTATATGGAGTCTAAATCAGGACCTTATCCGCCTTGTCCATTACACGACTATATTCCGATTATATAATGTAGATTAATCATATGATATCATATAGTTTGATTCCATCCTAGAGTTTGGTTATTTAGTTAAGAGTGCAGTATACACCTTCATTTTGTTTATAAAATCTTTCATGCCGGGTTTACTATCAGACAAACTAATATACTCGCTTGCGGTCTCCCTAAGTCATGCATATTTCATGTTAATCTTCAAACATACAACGACGAGAAGCACTAGGAACATTTTTTTTGAACATTTTCTTTTTTATTAGACAAAATCAATATAGATCTCATATTTTAAAAACAAATCTTATATAAAGTGGCTAGAAAATATTTTTTTTTTTTGTGGTGGCCGAAGTTTTAACTCTAGACCTTGTATATATTATGTATTGTCCATATCAACTGAGCTAAACTCACGAGGACAATAACTTTACTATAATACAACGTAGAGAGTGGGGTAACAAACAACTCGTGGACGGCCATGATTGGCTACAACACAACCAATAGCTAATGTGAGCCATTGGATAACTCATCCAAAAACCTGGAAACTAAACTATAAAAACAAGCAAAACACACTAATACCAATAATACTTAGAGAGAGAGAAATAAAAGGGTTTTTGCATAGAGAACTCAAAAACCAAATATCCAATTTTGTTCTTTTAAAAAACAAAACCAAAATTTTTATCATTGTTAGAGGTGGATCGGAGTAATCGGAAGGCAGATCTGTTTAGTTAGTTAAGATGGAAGGAGTTGGGGCCCGACTGGGGCGGTCCTCGACCCGTTATGGACCGGCAACGGTTTTCACTGGACCGGTTAGAAAATGGAAGAAGAAATGGGTTCATGTTTCACCTTCATCTTCTTCTTCATCTAATTCCAACAACAACAACGCGAATCAAAATCACGCTAACGGTAGTAACGGTAATAACGGTTCTCATCTTCTTCTTTTTAAGTGGACTCCTATTACTCAAAGCCAGAACAACGCCAACGGTAATGGAAATGGAAGTGTTAAGGATGCGGCAGTGGAGCCTGCGGAAGAGCCGCCGCGGCGCAAGTTTAAATATGTTCCGGTAATTTTAATTACAATGCACTTCCTTTCTTTATTTATTTATCTTTTTACTGGATTTGTATATTATGATGTCGTTTGATTCATGTAGTAGAGGCAATCAGTGGGATAAGGCGTGGTTGTTGTTGTTCAGGTTTTATGAGTTTAGTTTAAGGTTTTATAGGATGAATTCATAGGGTTTTATGGATGCTGATATATATGTTTGGTTCCACGTTTGGAGCAGCAAGAATTGATTCTGGAAATGTAAAATTGATTTTGACCTGTTTGGTTCTTTACACGAGAATTGATTTTGCCTTCAGAATTTAAACTTGAACTAAGGATTTATAATTTCTGAGTCTAAAACTGATTTTTACACCGAAGTTTATTTTTCAACTCACTTTTATGTAAATGAATCCAAACACAAACCACTTTACATTCATGTTACTTTTAAGTAAAATCAATTTTTGTTGGTGCAGAACCAAACATGTTTGTGTTTCTGTTAATTGTTTGCATTTGTATGGAATTGATAATTAACTGACCAAGATTGTTGTTCATGGTATTTGCTAGTGATGGTTCTTGTAGATTTACAATTTTTGTTTTCATTTTTAATAATGATTAAAAAAAATGGCGAAAAGGAAGATAAGTAGTGAGAGGAATCTTAATTTTGTTTAGATTTAGATTATTTTTTATTTGAAGTGTTTGGTAGGATACTAAAATGTCTTTTTGGCGGCTTTCCAAATGACAAGTATAGGAACAAATTAGTTTTTGGTTAACTTTGTGGAACTAGGGCTATAAGTTGGCATGCAGTTTGATGAAACTAGAATCGGGAACAAGATTTCTGATTCTTTGTTTAAGAAGTGAAATTCATTCTAGCATGAATATACCGAGATGGAAATTTGGATGCCTTATGGTGAGCGGTGTCTGTCGAGTATTGTGGTGCTGAGATAACGGTAACTGATGAAAATTCCTTTAAAAAATTGTGGTAGTTTTCGTGAGGATTGGATTTGGAAAATAATCTGCAAATATGATAAATATAAGTTGGCAACTTGTATGATGAATAAAAGAACAACTTTAGTGCTGATTGTTACATGATTCAGATATCAGAATAAGAACTCTGAATAAGTACCACAAAATGAGAATCCAAGAGTATTGGAGGGAGACAAGGATTCTTTTTGTGGAAATGGAAAGGAAGCATATCTTTACACTGTGGTTTGTGGCCGTAGTCAGAGTCTAATGGAAAAGGAGGATCTATTTGGCAAAGATACTGATATCTGCCAAATTATTTTTCATTAATTTGTTATTGTCTTTATTCGTGCGGAGATTCCCATCTCTCCATCGTGTCGGTATATGGTTATTTTTTGATATATCTTTAGGATGGATTGCTGATCATCCGAGATAAGCTTTTTTTGTTGGTTCTATTGTTGTTATATACTTACATTATGAAATATTGTTGTATAGTGATAGACAGCATAATTGGACAATTAACTGTAAACCCTCAATTTATTCCTCAAATGTCATGAAGTTGATTGGTAAACAATAAGTTCTGGGCTATTTAATGTCAAGAGGCATTAATCGAGGACCAAATTGATGTTCTGAAAATCTTGAGGATCAGAATGGGGGTTCTGTCTACTTTTAATTGTCCTGATGCATTTGAGTTTCTTAGATCTTTTTTTGTTTTGGTCGAAAAGAGTTTCTTAGATCTAAAAATAGTGGTTAGCCGCTGCATCACTGATAGGATTTCAAATTGAGGTACTGGCACAATGGTGCTGTCAAATGATTTTGTTTTCTAAACAATGGTCGGATGATGATCATATACCTAGACCTAACACTTACTGGCACAATGGTGCTGTCAAATGATTTTGTTTTCTAAGCAATGGTCGGATGATGATCATATACCTAGACCTAACACCTTAATTATGTTTTAATGGAACTGATAATTAACTGACCAAGATTGTTGTACATCGTATTTTGAGTTATGATTCCTGTAGATTCCTCATAGAATGTTTTTTCTATTAGTGATTAAAAAGAATGGTAAAATGGAAGATAAGAAGTGTGAGGAATCTTAATTTTGTTTTGAGAATTTTTTATTGAAGTGCTCGATAAGATACTAAAATGCCTTTTTGTCGGCTTATGGAATGACAGAATTATAGGGACAGATTAGTTTTTGGTTAACTCTGTGGTACTACTTGGGCTATAAGTTGGTCTACATTTTGATGAAACTAGAATCAGGAACAAGATTTATGATTCTTTGTTTAAGAAATGGGATTCACGATAGCATGAATGTACCAAAATGGAATTATAGATGCCTTGTGGTGAAGGTTACAAAATAAAGTTAAGTAATGAGAATTCATGCAAAAAATCGTGGCAGTTTTTTTGTGAGGATAGGATTTGGAAAATCATCTACGATAAATGCAGGTTTGAAACTTTTATGATGAATAATTTAACAACTGTAATTCTGTGTTGAGTGCTGTGGTTACAAAATAAAGTTAACTAATGAGAATTCATACAAAAAATTGTGGTGGTTTTTGTGAGGATAGGATTTGGAAAATCATCTATGATAAATGCAGGTTTGAAACTTTTATGATGAATAAGATAACAACTTAGTGCTGAAAGTGACAAGATTCAAATATCAGAATAAGAACTCTAGGAACCCACTTGGGCTGGCCTGGTGGTGTTGGCTTGGGACTTTAGAATGTGCTCCTCCTCAAGGTCTTGGGTTCGATTCTCCCCGGTGCCAATTTGGGTGGGCTAGTTTAGCTTCTTCAAAAAAGAACTCTGAAAAAGTACCACAGAATGAGAATCAAAGATTGTTGGAGGGAGACAAGGATTACTTTGTTGAAAATGGAAAGGAAGGGATATCTTTACATAGTGGTCTGTGGCCATAGACAGAGACTAATGGAAAGAGAGGATCTATTCAGCAAAAATACTGACATCTTCCAAATTATTTTTCAATCATTTGTTTTTTTTTTTTTGACAGACTTTCAATAATTTGTTATTGTCTTCATTTGTGCGGAGATACTGATCTCTCTATTAAGTTGGTATATGGTTATATTTTTAATACATATTTAGCATGGATTGCTGATCATCTTGAGTAAATTTTTTTGTCCGTTCTGTTGTTATATTTGACAATATTGTATTATAGTGATAAGACAAACATAACTGTACAATTAACTGTAAACCCTCAATTTAGTCCCGAAAGGATTAGCAATATCAATTAAGTCCTCAAATGTCATGAAGTTGATTGGTAAACAATAAGTTTTTGCCTATTTTAATGCCAAGAGGAATTAATTGAGGACCAAATTGACGTTCTAAAAGTCTTGAGGATCAGAACGGGTATTCTGTCACTTTTAATTGTCCTGATGCACTTGAGTTTGTTAGATCTAAATATAGTGGTTTGCCGCTGCATATCTGATAGGATTTAAAATTGAGTTATTGACACAATGATGCTGTCATAATTTTGTTTTCTAAAAAATAGTCGGATGATGACCATATACCTAACCCTTGGAATTTTTGTGTAGTACTGTTGTTGATTTCTACCTTTTTAGACAGTGCTTGGCAGTTGGCATATACGAAGACTGAACTTAATGGGATTTTTTGTTTTGTTTTCTTTGGTACACACTCCTCACCAATCCATTTAGTGGAATCAAAACATACCACTTTTAAACTTCACTTCCCATTCTAATTTACGGTTCCATCTGCCAAGAAAAAACATATATGTCCCATCCTTGTTTAACACATTCATCAAACACTACTTCAGTGTTCTCTTGGGAAAATCACACTTATGTTGGAAATGGCTTGTGCAACATTCAATGGTGTTTGTTATATTCCCCTCACACACATTTGTTGGCCGTTAGGTGGAATCTACTAATCAGAGCTATAGTCATCCATGTTTGTCAATTTTTGAATCATATACCTTTACAATACTAGGTACCTTAATTGAGTTAACTCAAAAAGTTACTTATGTGGTAGACTTGGATAGACTCGTATAGAGTCACAAGTATGGGTACAATACAATGATAGTGGTAGTGTTTTTTAAAAAACCCTAAGAGCAATAGCTGAACGATATTTGGCTGTGGTGCACTAATCATTAACCTCAAAGTTGTAGCACTTGTCTGCATAGATGCATCTAGCATCTCAATGTGAACTCATCTATAAACAAGGGGAGGTGTTGTACTGAGTCTGAACCTTACAGCTTCCAGCATATCTTTGCAAGGCTGCAATTAATCCAACAGGTCTACAAGATAAGTGAACCTAACTCTGGTGAGCTGAATCCAGCTCCAACAAGGGGGCTCAGTCCCACCATCCTTCACTCTTCAGTAATTTTGTACCGCGTGATCTATTTGGTCTCTGATCTAGTCTGTTATGCCTGGAACTTGAAGTCATCTTTGTTGTACTTTCACATTTCACCATGATAAATCATTTCATAATTTCTCGTTTTGATGCTGATAATCTGGGCGGATAATCATAAATTAATATATCATGTTAAATAGTATGGGGATTGGGAAGGCAATGGCATGGTTATAATCTGGACTATCTGATGATTTAGGTTGCTGTACTAGAGGAGCAGAAAAACGAGGCTGCAGAAGATGAGGTTGTCGAAAAGGTTGAAGATGAATCTAATCCAATAGAGGCTGATTCAAGTGCAGCAAAACCAACCAGCAAGAATGAGACTTTGGATGAAAAACCTGATATAAATGATGTCCCAATGGAAGAAAGCGAGGTAAACCCTGCTTGCCTCTTCATTTACTTCATGTTTATCTACATACCAATACCATGAATTTTTCTCGAATGTAATAATAACTGCAGCTCACATCCAACTCAATGTCGACTTAGATTGATAAAAGGGAACTGTTTTTGTAGTTAGAGAAGTTTCTATTTTTTTCATGGAAATAATCATTTGTTTCTTTTTAAAACTTTGAATGTCAGGAAATGATGAAAAGACACTAAAATGTTGCTTTCACCATTTCTTGGACACATTTAAAATCAAGAATAAATTGAAGATAAGGAGATATTCTTGTGATTATTAATGACAACATATGTTTTCTTAAACTAAATGGTTCTTAAGAAAATTTATGCTGTCATTCCAAAAAAACTTGTGTTGTCAGTAATAATCACAGCACATCTTCTTTCGACATTGGAGGGAATAGTGATTGTCCTCCTCAACTTAATGTATTCTGTCTGATGCATAAGGGACCATCATATTGAGACGTTAGGGCCCATTTATTTCTCGTGTTTCTGTTTTTAATATCACTTCAACTAATCAATATAAGAGAATATAGATCCAACATTTTTTACACCATTTTCTTTTACAATATTCGAAAATAGATCTTGCAGTTTCAGTTTTTTCCGAAATGTCAAAAATCAAAATATTGTTTTCAATGCAGTCTTCCTAGCTGCCTTCCATCTTCTCTCTATCACAATTGTTTAATACATAATTCTTCCATCTCCTTGTTAGCAATTTAAAATGAACATAAATTTTAGAAACTGGAAACAGGAAATGTTTCCAAAAGTAATCAGGGCATAGTTTTTTCTTTTTCCTTTGTTATTGTTTCAACATGCTCAATAAAAAAACTAAATGGCACGTCTGTCATTTTAGACTTTGGACAAATTTTATGGTTCACACAAGTATTACACAATTTGAAAATTGTAGTTTTGAAATTATTATCATGTAAATAGTAATCTACATGTCTCAAATTTGTCACACCCATGACCAACTCAATTGTAGTTAACAGCAGTCACTAGCGAGCTATTTGTTCTAATTTTCTTTTATTACCCATTACCTATATTGTGTATAACGAGGACTTTATATTTCAGCCTCAGGACAAAAATCAGGTAGTACGCCAAGATCTCAATGAAAGTTTGGATTTGAGTTTGGGTTTGACATCACATGATGAAGATCAGGATTCTGATTCAAAAACTAATCAAACTACAGATGGTCAGTAACGCAAGGTGTACTCAAGTGGTACTGAGACATGAACAGGGTGGCCTCATGATTCTAAGCGATTCAGTCTTTATATTGGCCTGCAGAAGTGAATTTTCACCCATGGCTAGATATTCACTCCTAGCTGTTTTAGGTTGGATTGTTGTAGTGGCATATTGGCTTATGCCCATTGTATGTTTTTATTATTCTTCAATGTCCTTGCTGGTCTGATTAGAATATGCAATGCGGGAACATATGATATACATTTTCCCAATCATTGAGCAGAATTTTTTCCCAGATACTTCTTTTGACAGAATATTATGGATTTGGAAGCTACAATCATGCGTAGCTGAAATTGATTGTTTTTTTTTTATAAAAGAAAATCAAACAACCTTACTGATGAAATTGTGCTATTGGTGCCTATATCCCCATTACAGTTGAACCTTCTACCTAGATTACCTTGTGTTTGAGATATAATGGTATCTGTATACTAACTACTTCTACATTGAAATGTAACAGGCACTTTACACAATTACTGTATTTGACTTGTTTCGGTAATCCACAATGTAATGCTTCATAATCCACTGATTTTATTTAATCTAATGACTAACCATTCGGTGTATACACTCGATTTAAATATAGGCAAGGGTTTAAACCTGGAGTTTCTCTTGCTCCATTTCTATTAGTGGTGAAAATAGTGAAGGAAGAAAGGTATTGTGGATTAGGTGGGACTTCGTTTGTTTAACAAAGTTTTAAGGTGGGTTTGGTGTGAAGAATTTGATAGTATTTAATAATCTCTTTTTACCAAATTGGATTTGGCGGTGTTTACATGATAAAGTTGCTATTTGGTATGACTTACTTTCTTTTAAGGGGATGTGGATAAATATTTTTGTGGCGATTCCAACGGGGTTGATAAAAAAAAGCTCTAATTTGGTTGAGACTTGGTGTATAAGGGAGTTGGTAATTTTTCTCATTCAGGTTGATATAAAGAAATTGTGGTACGATCATAGGTCATAGGTGGTTCTGCACAGTATCTCTTGTGGAGGTGTAACTGAGATCGTTTCAACTTAGTATCGATAAATGTTTTACTTTGAATAATCATTTACTTTCTCTTTCTCTTATGAGTAATCACCATTTGGATCCAAGTATTGAAAAATGTTTGGACGTGTGACATTCCTTCAAAAGCACAGGTCTTAACTTGGAAATTATTGCAAAGAAGACTTACAACAAGGGGTGAGTTACTGCTATTAAATAAAATAAAAAAACAAGGAATGAGTTACGGCAAAGGGATGTTTTAAAATCTATTCATTATTTTTTCCCAAAATGAAATTTCAAATATATGTTCAACATGAAAATTGCAATCCAGGTATCGAGCTCCAAGTACACAATAACTTGATATTTTCAAATTCTCCGTCATCATTCTTTTTCTACAGCCTTCTCGGACGAATAATCTTGCCTGGGAAGTAGATAATGAGTTAAGATACATATCAGCATGGAGATACAAAATAGTGTCAAAATCAATCTTTGCAACATCACCAAAATATATCATGGCTATCACACAAGGTTAAACTACAAAATAAAGGAAGTTTTTCAATTGACATTGTAATTGTGTATTTTGTCCTTCTATGCTGCTCTTTGGGATTTTCAAGAAAAATATCAAAATTTGATTTTATGATAAATTCAATCAAATACATTCAAGAAAATAAACTTGATTAAAAAGTGTTTTGAGTTTCCCACTATTTTTGGGCCCGGGAAGGGCAAACTAACATATCATCAACAATGTACTTTTGGGCCCATGAACATTGAATCATAAAGTAGCAAATGGCAATCTCACAAAGACTTTAACATAAATATTGATAAATATCACTTACCGCAATTTGCGTGACAGTTGGTATAGGCCAGTTCCTGCCATTGCAACATTCACAGCAAAAAGGTTCCAATTTTTCTGCAACATAGTAAGTAGTTGCAACTAACATGTCAAGGATTATGAAAAATTGTATAGCAGACAGAAACTAAAAGAAAATTACACTTTCAATAATATGCAGAAAGTAATCCATGTAGTAGTCTCAATTTTCCTACTCTTATTTTCTCCGGCCATTATGATCAGTGAACCAAAGTTCATTTAGTTGATTGTCTTGTAACAAAGTAGTAACTAAATGTTGCTGTGTTAACTGAGGTTAAAATTCTTGTATACTCTATTTTAACACCACTGTAGCATAAGGTTTTAAGGTTATTATTTCTTGGCAGACACGCATATATAATGAGAGCTGATTGGTATACGATAAAAATTCAGATAATGCAAACAACAGTAGGGATTAAAGAAAACTATTATTTATCACATGACTTAACTAAGCAACAAAAAAACAGGAATCCAAGTTTTGATTCCGCATTGCATATTACATGTACCATGTTATAGTCTAATTGATGTTACAGAATCTTACAAGTTGAGTATGTGATACTCTTGCAAGAGAGATAATGCAACTATAATCCCGAATTATGCACACATCACATATAGTGATGAAGGTAATAAAGTGAAACTATATAAACTTTGCTTGCACTGAAGGTCCACAAATGATCTTCAGACCACTAGTATTTCAATATTTCATGAACAAGTTAAAGGTAATCTGCCTTTGAAAAAAAAAAAACTTACTGGAGTGATTACTGTGCTGTAACGTGACCAGATAAGTCCAGTAGCTGTAACAGCTGTGTCAAAAAGAAAAGGAATCAGCAATGCATAAGATGTAAATAAAACAACCCAATACATGAGAATATATACTAAAACTGCTTGCAACTTGAATGCTCAGCATTCCATAATTCATTCACTTGGGCATGCCTGCTCCTTTCAAAAAATTCAGAAATACACATTTTCAAAAGGGTGAATGATGAGCAAAATCAGCACATGCAGTTCTATACGCATGCACATACCTATTTGTTGAGGATAGGAAAGCTTCTCAGGTGGTTTTGCAAAATCAGCAATATTGGCTATGCTGATACCCCACTTAAATGTAGGTGCCCAAAAGTGAACTGCACAAAATAAGTGGTCAATTTATGCATTGATTACAGCTTCATAATGTCAACATCAACACTTGACAACAATATTGGTGACTGGAAACAAGTAAGAGACAACAGTTTGAATCAGGTGAAAAATGTAATCTATTTGGTACTAGTACTTAAAGTAATGTGTATATGTGTGTGAAGAACATATATAAATCTTCAACTTTTTGAATAACCACCAAATTCATCCCTAACTCTAGGACGTTCTCATATAGGTTCTCGAGATTATGATTATTTAAAAAATGTACCAGTCTCTGTCAAATTTGACTCATACTAATCCTTAGAGTCAGGATCCAAATTCAATAGAAATATTAGGAACCAAATTGATAGTTTGTGGCTAAATTTAAAGACCGAATTGCTAATAAGTGGGTAAAACATAAGGATTTAATTGATAGAAGCGGTTAAATATGGGGACCAACTTGGCAGTTTAATAGAATCAGCTGTTGAAATATTAAATTGAGATGACCAAAATCATAGATAAAAAGTTATTGCATATTATAGAAATACAGTAAATGTGTACCTTGTCTGATTGATGGATCATTCAGGGCGATTGAGCTATCATGAGAGAAGCCATGAGAGACAAACTAGGGTTGAGAGCTCATCTCACTCGTCCTGATGCTATGTACAATCAAAGTGTGTGAGTGTATTCTGACCTAATTGGATAGTCAGTATATATAAACTTCTCTCTCTACTGGTGCTTATGTATATTGACTATCCCATTAGACCAGAATACACTCATACATACTTTAATCATACAGAGCATCGGGAAGGGAGAGAAGAGCTCTCAACCCTAATTTGTTTGTCTTTCATGGCCTCTTTCATGATAGCTCAATCGCCTCGCATACGAGGTACATGTTTATTTCTATAACATGCCATAACTTTGTATATATGATTTTGGCCATCTCTGTTTAATACTCCAACATCATCAGAAACATTTTGAAATATTCATTATCTTAGCACTCTTTGAGAGTGTCCTACAATTTATTCGTTTATTATTGACTTATTTTAATCTCCAAAAGGTCTTACATTATGCTACCTTCACTCATCAAACATCCAGCAAGTTCCTTCTACAATTCCAGATCTTTGATAATAACAAGTCCAAGTTTCACGAAGTACCAAAATATCAAAATAAACATAACAAGAAAAATACTCAATTAAAATGAAATAATGAACCATTTTTGCAATAAAGAAGAAAAATACCAATTAATCTGAAAAGAAGAAAAAAATCTTAGCTTACGAATTAAACACTGACATGTAATAAATCAATAATCAGAAATCCAAATCCAATAACTGTTATTCATATGTAAGATCGGAAGTGGCGTAATAAAGGGAAAACGACGAATTGATAAACAAAAACACAAAAGGATAAGAAAAGAACGAAAAATCGAAGTAACTCACTGGTTTTGGGACCAGCTGGATGATTCCAAAAAGCTTGAAGCTTTGAAGTCGCCATGAAATGAATCGTTCTTCTTCTCTCAGATTGAAAAGCGAATTCGATTTGGGTTCAGCTACCACCACTTGCAAACTATATTATTTGTTTTTCTTTCCCTAAGAAAATATTAATTATTTTCTTATTTGTTTTTTTGGTACAATTCTTATTTATTTATTATTATTAATTATTTAAAAAGAGAATAGGAGAATGAAAATATTACCTTGTTCATTTTAATCATTTGACATCTTTTTTTTTTTTTTTTTTATTAATTTTTTTTTTTTTTTTTTTTTTTTTTTAATTTTTTTTTTTTTTTTTTTTTTTTTTTTATATTTTTTTTTTTTTTTTTTGTGTCATTTGATCGTTTTTTCAACAAAAAATCCTTTTTAGAGGAGAAAGAAAAGAACTGCGAAGAGATGAAGGTAGCTTTGTAGTAAAAATTTTCTTTTATATATTACTATTCAAACAAACAAACTAATTTTTTTTTTTTAAATTGGGTTTTCATTTCGATAAACAAACACAAAATGGTTATGATTTTTTAATAAAATATTTAAAAAATAATCTTCAAATTATCGAATGTTAAAGCCACTCTTATTTTAACTTGTAAAAAACGGATCCTATTAGACCGTTTGTTATAACTTTTATAAGAAAAATATATATTTTTTAAATAAAAAATTACTTAAAAAAGTATTTAATGTTTTTGTTACAGTTTTAAAAAAATTAAAATCTAAAAACAATTTCAAATGAAAAACTATTAAGAGTAGATTTTATACATTTTGTTAGAGAATAGATAAAATAAGAATCAAAAGATGATGTAATTTTGTAATAATTTTTTTATATAGTTGTATCCAAACAAAAAAATTGTTTTTTTTTAAGAAGTGGTTTTATTACAATAATCAAACACAAAATTGATTATGTATTATTTTTATTTTTTTATAAATCTCTAAAAAATAATCTAAAATTATTGATGTTATTGTAAGAGGATTCCAGCACTTTAAGAAAAGAAAGAGAGGGATGAAAATATGAGAGAAGTGTGTGATTTATGAATTGAGTAATTCATATAATACATTGATACAAGTGTTTATAGCCTTCATTTGTAACTTGTAGAACAAGGCAACTAACCAACTCTTAACAAACATAGGTAGTTACTAACCCATAACTACTTCTAACCACTTAATAGTTGAATCATACGACAACACATTCGTCCAATGTATGAATTGTATGTGTCCCACTAAATTGGGGCATCATACTCCAAATAACTTATTTTCAAAATCTTTGTCATCATTCTTTTGCTACGACCTCCTTTGAGGAATGATCATGCCTGAGAAGTAGATCACAAGTTAATATACGTATCACCATGGAGGTACAAAACAGTGCCAAAATCCATAACACAAAAATATATCAATGGCTATCACACAAGGTTAATCTACAAAAGAAGGAAGTTTTTCAATTAACATTGTAATTGTAAGAAAAATGTCAAAATATGATTTTATGATAAATTCAATCCAATCCTCTCAAAGAAAATAAACTTTATAATTACTGATTAAAAATAGTGTTTTGATGTTCCGAATATTTTCTGGCATAGGAAGGGCCAACCTAACCTCATCAACCACATATTTTTCAGCCCATGAAGATCGAATCACAAAGTAGCAAAAAGCAATCTCACAAAAACTTAACAGAAATATTGATAAGTATCACTTACTGATACTTGCGCGAGATTTGGTATAAGGCAGTTCCTGCCATTGTAAGGTTTACGCAAACAAGGTTCCAATTTTTCTGCAAAATTGGAAGTAGTTGCCACTAACACATCAGGATCATGGGAAATTGTATCGCGTAACAAAAGTTCATTTAGTAATTGTTTTGCAACAAAGTAATACCTAAATGTTGCCGTGTTAACCGAGATTAAAATTCTTGTATACTCTATTTTAACACTAACTTCAACATAAGGTTTTAATTTTTTGGCAGGCAAACATATATACAGGGAGAGAGCTGATTAGTATACGATAGAAAATCAGATAATGTAAACAAAAGTAAGGATTAAAGTCTAAGAGAAACCAAAGATTACGGAGAAAAAGATAAAGGCAAAAAAAGCTACTGCATTGCATATTACACATACCATGTTATAGTCTAATTGATGTTACAGAATCTTACAAGTTGAGTATGTCATACTCTTGCAAGAGAGATAAAGTAACGATAAACCAGAATCATGCACACATAATCTGTAGCGATAAAGGTAATGAAGAGAAAATATAAAACCAAATGATCCTCAATCCACTAAGTTTTCAATATTTCATGAACTATTTAAAAGTAATCTGTCTTTGAAAATATAAAACTTACCGGAATGATTTGAGTGCTGTAACGCGCCCAAATAAATCCGCTACCCATGACAGCTGTGTTGAAAACAAAAGGAATCAGCAATGCATAGATGGAAATAAAACCCAATACAAGAGAATATATGCTAAAAGCTGCTTGCAACTTGAATATATTTCTGCTCCTTTCAGAGAATCAACAAATACACATTTTCACAAGGGTGAATGAAGAGTATTAGGGATGTATAAGTTAGTTACATATTAGTTAGATTAGTTGGTCCAATTGTACCCAACGTGAATATCTCTGACACTATGTACTTCCCAATTCCAATCCATTTCGGTGATGAATACCCGTCATATAGCCAATTGGACTAACCAAGTCCTAACTAATATGTAACTAACTTTTACATCTCTAATAACAAGCAAAAAAGCGCGCCAGTGTGTGTGACAGAGAGAAGTTTGCAATAGATAACACTACATGCAGTTCTATATGCATGTACATACTCATTTGATGAGGATATGAAATCTTCTCAGTTGGTTTTGAAAAATCAGCAACATTGGCAACAGTGATACCCCATTTAAATGCAGGTGCCCAAAAGTGAACTGCACAACAGAAGTGGTCAATTAATTGATTGATACAGGTTTGACAATAACAATGCTAACACTTGACAACAGCATTGGTGACTGGAAACAAATACGAAACAACAATTTGAATAAGGTTAAAAAATGTAATCTATTTGGTATTTGAACTTAATGCAAGTCACATAACATGGATCCCAATCGCCTGCAGTTTGGATATGAAGTAATAATTAATCACGACCGTCGATTTGACATAATCACACAGTCAGTTTCACATGGTAAAACAATATCAGCCCACGATCCAGATTGAACTGCTGAGAACTGTGTGATGCAGTTATATTAGGGAATCCAATTCTGACATAACATACACACACACATGTGTATTTGTGTGTGCAGAACATATACATCTAGTGTCATCTAAAATAATATACTTCTAAAATTAAGGGCAAGTTTGTTTAAGGTTATTTGGACTGATTTTTTTTCCTTTGGTAAAAAAATAACCCTAAACAAAACCCTTAAGCATGGCAGCAGGGCGGAATGAGGATGTTGTTGTAGGTGTCATTAAAAAATATAAGATCTATTTTACTTATTATATTGTTCGTATTATTGAAAATAATAAAACATGCCAACATGGTTTGTTGCAATTTAAAATAAGCATGGCAACTGGGAAGTTTTTGCCTTCCCTATCCCTAAACTTGACGGGGTTCGGGTTTCCTTGTACCCGTCCCAATCTCCAACTGGGTGAAAAAGTAAGCATACCCAACTAATGGAACTACTGTATTGGAAATTGCAAAAAAATTTATATTCAACTTTTTGAAAGTCAACAATTTGTTGTCTCCCATGAAAATATTTTATATTTAACTTTATTCGCTAGTGTCTGGGGCATTAGTTAAGATGGAAGAAATAGAGAAAATATTAAATGGAGAACCATTACCCATCTCACCATGTCTTTTGAAAGCAGGAAAAAGCCAAACCCAATCAATTTGAGGAAAAAGCCAAACCCAATCAATTTGAGTTTTTCCCATCAAAATCAAGGTGAGTTGGTGCGTTTAATTGTCATGTCTAATATAAAAGTCGCGTATATCCTATTTCATTAACAAAACACTATTTATAGTTTACACGTACATTAAATAAAAAAAAGTGGACACCTTCATCTCAAAACTTGCATCATCATAAAAAATTTCATCTCCCAAAGTTCTTACAATATGCAACCTTTACTCATCAAAAATCCAACAATTTTCTTCTATTATTCTACATCTTTCATAATAATAATATTAACTCCAGGTTTGATGAAGCATGCATCAAGATATTGCAATAAAACTCAAAAGGGAAGTAACTCACTAGTTTTGGGGCCAATTGGATGATTCCAAAAGGCTTGAAGCTTTGAAGCCACCATCAAATGAAATGAATCCTTCTTCTTCTTCTTCTCTCGATTGAAACCAAATTGGTTTTGACACTTTATTTATAATGTTATCCTGTTTTATATTTTACTATTGTCGAAAAAACATCATTCATCTATCTACGGAAGGATGGGAACTACTTCCTCCGTATCAACCAATTAATTTGCAACACGTGGGATTTAAGCCAGGTCAACACACTTTATTTTGACGAATAAGGTTGCTCTGCCTTTTTGGAGCTTAGTGACTTTAGGTAAAGATTAGATAAAAAAAGAAGTTAGAAAATGATATTTAAAATAAAGAAAAGAGATGCAAGATTAAACAATTCAAGAGATAGATAGAGAAATGAAAGATTAAGACCTAATTGTTTTTTGAATGAGTCTACAAAAAGTTAATATACTACTCTAATATACAATTTTGACATTTAATATTTTTTTTTGCAAATATCTGTAATCTTTAATTACCTAAGTAAACTTTATAAAAAGATAATATTTTAAAAATATTTATCAAAACAAATTTAATAACATCTTATATGTGATAATTTATTTAAATAGTAGGAAAAGAAAAAAATATATTTTTTAAAGAAAACAATGTATGAAATGGAGTATTCTTTTTCAAACAATTTACAAAAATGAGACAAATGGAGTAATAAAAAAATTGTCTGAAGGGATAAATTGAGTCATTTATGAATTGGACTATCTAATTTTGTTTTTGAAGGAACCATCTAATTTTTCAACTCACTAACGAGTTTTTTTTTTTTTAAGGAACTCACTAACATGTTAAAAAGGTTGTCATATAATCAAAACTCATATGATTTAGTGGGACCCATGTGAATTCTAACCAATGAAAGAGAGTATGTTAGAAAGTGTGTGTTAGAAGGTGTGTTGCTAGCATTCCTCTTAAGTAAAACAATGTTTTTAGTATATTTCAACGTTCGACACACATTTTTCCAAAAAAACATCCGACACACATTCTTAGCAAAAAAAAAACATTCAAGACAAATTTACAACAACCACTTATAAAACACTTGTCGGATAAAGAAGGATTTAATCTGCAATAAGAAAAAACATAGAAATTAGAAATCTCTTGTTAACGATGTTGAATATTTTATAAAACCAATGGCATGTGTGGATTATCCAGTTCCATGCGATGAATATTCTTTTATGAAATGTTAGGGGATTGTCAACTTTGACCCAGGGTTTGTCGTCCAAAATTTTTGTGTCTATTGTATTAGCCAAAATTTATTTTTTGGCGGAGCCATGGAAGGTTGGAATAATGTTACATATTGCACGTTAACTAAGTCTAAGTCTGATCATCATCCTATTCTGTTGTATATGACTAATGCAATCTTATGCTTGTGCATTAGAAGAAGTTACAGCTCAAAATTTGGAATAAGGACTTTTTTGTTTTGGAGATATTAAGGCTGCCTATCAGAAGTTACACTAGCATCTATCTGACATTTTTGCTACCCTTAATGTCAGGACTATGAATAATAGTGGTAGACTCTATTCCAACTACGGTGACTAAAATGAAAAATGCTAAACTTACCAAAGTCTCTTCATTTGTGGAAATCAAAGATGCAGTTTTTTCTTTAAAGCGGAAGAGTGATGAGTTCTGCTCTTTACCCAAACGTTTCTGCTCATTTCTAAAGTAAATGTCTAAAATGTCCTTACGTGACTTAAGTCACGCTAGTGTATTGTTTACATGAGTTAAACTACGCTACGTGAATTAACTCACGTCAGTGTTAATTTACAAATACTTACATAATATGCAAAAAAAATTCGAAATTAAATAATTATTCAAATGGTAATATAAATAATATCAATGCTAATAATATAAATTCTCAACAATTACATAATAAAACCTCATTTTATTAATACTTTGATACAATTACATAATACATAATTGGATACATTTTATTGGAAGAAAGTAAATATCGTTATTTAAGGTAAAAATATACCAACTTAGGGGTAACAAAGGATCAAGGTCGGCGGAAAAAGAGACCAGCCTTCTTGGGGCAAAAAGACATCATCCCTTCGGGGTAAGTGTAAATGTGGTTCTTTTTATACCCCAAGAAAGAGTCTTTTTATCCACGGTAAAAAGATTATCGGGATAAAAAGAAGCAAATTTACATTTACCCCAAGGATTGACCTCTTTGTGCCCCAAGCCGGTTGGCCTATTTTATCCCCTTCCTTGACCCTTTTTACCACTAAGTTGCCCCCCAAAAAAGCTAAGAAAAACTAAAATTATCAAGGTGAAAGAATGAGGAGAAGAATGAGAGAATGTGAGGAAATGGTGAAGGTTTAAGGGGATATTTATAGGGGGAAATGGTTGCATAGGTTTTATATGCACTAAATGCAGTCAAAAAACAGTAAAAAAAACATGTAAAACTCAATAAAACCAAGGTTGAATAACCGATCAAAATTCAAAAAACATGTTCTTGAGTTGTGACCACCGGCCAAACTGGCGTGAGTTAAGTCACGCTAGTGTTAACCTTGGCTTGAGTTAAGTCACGCTACTGTGGCCGGTAGTCACACACTTTTGTTAATTTTTGCATTTGTCTTATAATAGCGTATTTAATTAATAAATTCCAATAAAGTAAATAAATAGATTAGAATAAATTCAGCGTTAATTCGAATAAAAATTGCGTATTCAATAAATTCAAATAAAAGTTACATCATATTACATTCGGGAATTCAACGTAAATTTGAATAAAAATTGCGTATTGAATAAATTCGAATAAAAGTTACATTACATTACATTCGGGAATGTTCCTTCCAACTACAACAATTATCTTACCACTGAATGGGGTAAATTCAAACTAGCTAAACACCAGCTCTCAAGCATTCATCCGGAAGTTCTATTGTTTCATTCAAAATATTAAATTCTTGTTAGTTTGGTTTAGATGATGGTATTCAAGTGCCAAAAGAATGAGGTCCAGTCCTTGACACTTCAATACCTTCATCTAAACCAAACTAACAAGAATTTAATCTTTTGAATGAAACAATAACACTTCCGGGTGAATGCTTGGGAACTAGCGTTTAACAAGTTTGAATTACCCCATCCAGAGGAAGATAATTGTTGTAGTTGGAAGGTGCATTTCCCTACCTAATCACGATCTTTTGGCGGAATCAGACTGTTGATTATATCTTCAGTTGATCTCAGCAACGTTACCCGCATATCGATCCACTGGAACATGCCGTGCTCCCAAAACATGCTCTTCACGTTTTCGTCGTTCGTTAATTCCACTCAAGTGAACGATACTCTTTCCTCGTCGAGCGTTGGACGTTTATACCAAACGTATTTCACCCTCCTTGTGTCTCTGGGGTTGACTCTTTGGTTGAATTCATTAAGTTGATCCTTGAGACCTCTTAACGTTACACCAAGGCATCGAACCTTCAACCTCTAAGGTTCTCCGCCGTTGAATTCTACATGAACGTCGATCCATCCGGCCATTATTGCTTCAAATCTACACAATAAGAAATTAAAAACAATCAATGAAAAACTCATTCAAACATTTCATCAAACACTTTGAGTGCAAATTATACATAAACCCTAAAAATGATAACTACAACATAAACATGCAAACATCTAAAACAATTAAGCAATATAAGTCATTTGCACGTAACATTGTATCATATCTTGAAAAAAAAATTAAAATTTAAACAAACCCTAAATCTAAAAAAATCTAATCTAAGTGTAAAAAATCTAACATAATCATGCAAACATCTAAACATCATAACAATTAAGCACTATAAGTCATTTGCATGTAA